>OEIM01000738.1_pt1 | contig 12047 bp, 8 predicted proteins | sample 1538341 | NCBI WGS metagenome assembly OEIM01 (sample SAMN02324081, study PRJEB22366) | human gut metagenome | biome: human | place: Canada: Ontario | collected 2010-10 | reverse complement strand
GCATTCGAACATATATTTGAGCTTCAGGCGAAGTTGGAACGGATGAATCAGGAATTGGCCGAACGGACAGACTATGATTCGGAAGAATATCATCAGTTGATAGACCGTTTCACGCATGAAAACGACCGGTTCCTGATGATGGGCGGTACGAACTTTCAGGCGGAAATCGAACGGACACTTCTCGGATTGGGATTCAGCCGGGAAGATTTTGAACGCCCTACTTCGGAGTTTTCCGGTGGATGGCGTATGCGTATCGAATTGGCAAAATTGCTTTTACGTCGCCCGGACGTGCTTTTGCTCGATGAGCCGACCAATCACCTTGATATTGAAAGTATCCAATGGTTGGAAAACTTTTTGTCTACACGTGCCAATGCAGTCGTATTAGTCAGCCATGATCGTGCTTTCCTGAATAACGTAACTACCCGCACCATCGAAATCACTTGCGGTCAGATTTACGACTACAAAGTGAAGTACGATGAGTTTGTAGTCCTGCGTAAAGAACGCCGTGAACAGCAACTCCGTGCTTACGAAAATCAGCAGAAACAAATACAAGATACGGAAGACTTCATCGAACGCTTCCGCTATAAAGCAACGAAAGCCGTACAGGTGCAAAGCCGTATCAAGCAACTGGAAAAGATAGACCGCATCGAAGTGGACGAGGAAGATAATTCCGCTTTGCGTTTAAAATTCCCTCCAGCCAGTCGTAGCGGAAACTATCCTGTGATTTGCGAAGATGTGCGCAAAGCGTATGGCAGCCATGTCGTTTTCCATGATGTCAACTTGACTATCAACAGGGGAGAGAAAGTGGCTTTCGTCGGAAAGAACGGAGAGGGTAAGTCTACCTTGGTGAAATGTATCATGGACGAAATTGATTTCGAAGGTAAATTAACGATCGGACATAATGTACAAATCGGTTATTTTGCGCAGAACCAGGCACAAATGTTGGATGAGAACCTGACTGTATTCGATACGATTGACCGGGTAGCGACAGGAGATATCCGTCTGAAGATACGTGATATACTGGGAGCTTTCATGTTTGGAGGCGAAGCTTCGGATAAAAAGGTGAAAGTCCTTTCCGGAGGAGAACGTACGCGATTGGCGATGATTAAACTTCTGCTGGAACCCGTAAACCTACTGATTCTGGACGAACCGACCAATCATTTGGATATGCGTTCGAAAGATGTTTTGAAGGAAGCTATCCGCGAATTTGACGGAACAGTGATTCTTGTCAGCCACGACCGTGATTTTTTGGATGGACTTGCGACTAAAGTATATGAGTTCGGTGGTGGACTTGTAAAAGAACATCTTGGAGGTATCTATGAATTCTTGCAAAAGAAAAAGATAGATAGCTTGAACGAGCTTCAGAAAGGAGCGGGACTGTCGGCTTCTCCCACGGCTTCAGCTAAAGGTAATGAACCTGAAACCGTTCAGCCTTCGGAGAATAAGCTCTCTTACGAAGCCCAGAAAGAACTTAATAAGAAGATTAAGAAACTCGAACGCCAGGTGGCGGACTGTGAAGCTTCAATAGAGGAAACCGAATCCGCGATTGCTATCGTAGAAGCGAAGATGGCAACTCCCGAAGGAGCTTCGGATATGCAGCTCTATGAACGGCATCAAAAACTGAAGCAACAGTTGGATGGCATTGTTGAAGAGTGGGAGCGGGTTTCGATGGAACTGGAAGAAACGAAAAACTAGAACAAAACGCATACTTCCGAGCACTATGTGAGAGAAACGCTATACCTCGATAGAAGGTATTCCTGGCGGGTATCTGTTTCTCGGTGTCGAAACAGGTGTTTCTCGTTGAGGAACGAGGCGTTCCTCGGTGTCGGTCACCTTCTTCCTCGGTGCCGGACTGCGGGTAGGATGATTGTTGATTAGAGAGACTATTTAATTATTTATACAATATGAAAGTAACCAAGTATTTACCAATTCTTGCCGTATGCCTTATGACAACAGGATGTAACAGTAAGAAAGAGGCCGTGCTGACGTCCGGTATCGACCTTGCTAATCTGGATACCACGGCTATGCCGGGTACAAGTTTTTATCAATATGCCTGTGGAGGTTGGGTGAAAGATCATCCGCTGACAGACGAGTATTCACGTTTCGGTACATTCGACATGTTGCGCGAAAACAGTCGTGAACAACTGAAAGCATTGATTGCCGAATTGGCAGCGAAGAAAGATAACGCACCGGGCAGTGCTGCGCAGAAAGTAGGCGATCTTTATAATATCGCAATGGATAGCGTGAAGCTGAATCAGGAAGGTGTAGCTCCGATCAAAGCAGAACTGGCAGCCATTGACGCTCTCAAGGATAAAGGAGAAATCTACGCATATATCGCAGAGAGCCAGAAGAAAGGCATCCGTCCTTACTTCACCATGTTTGTAAGTGCGGATGATATGAACAGTTCCATGAATATCGTACAGACCTATCAAGGCGGTATCGGAATGGGACAGCGTGACTATTATCTGGAGAATGACGAGCAGACTAAAAATATCCGTAATAAATATCAGGAACATATCGCCAAAATGTTCCAGTTGGCAGGTTATGATGAGGCTACTGCACAGAAAGCGGTGAAAGCGGTGATGAACATCGAAACTCGTCTGGCGAAAGCGGCTCGTTCACAAGTGGAATTGCGTGATCCTCATGCTAATTATAACAAGATGGATAGGGCGACGCTGAAAAAGAACTTCCCTACTTTTGACTGGGATACTTATTTCACCGTTTCCGGTTTGAAAGATTTGGAAGAAGTGAATATAGGTCAGCCGGCTGCCATGAAGGAAGTAGCCGATGTGATTAATACCGTATCACTGGACGATCAGAAATTGTACCTCCAATGGGGATTGATAGATGCTGCCGCTTCTTATCTAAGCGATGATTTTGAAGCACAAAACTTCGACTTCTACAGTAGGACAATGTCTGGTAAGAAAGAAATGCAACCTCGCTGGAAACGTTCCGTGAGCACCGTAGATGGTGTACTTGGCGAAGTGGTAGGACAGATGTATGTAGAGAAGTACTTCCCGGCTGCTGCCAAAGAACGTATGGTTACACTGGTGAAGAACCTGCAAACTTCTTTGGGAGAACGTATCAAAGGTTTGGAATGGATGAGTGAACCGACCAAAGAAAAAGCGTTGGAGAAACTGGCAACCTTCCATGTAAAAATAGGTTATCCTGATAAATGGAAAGATTATTCTGCACTGGAGATCAAAGATGATTCTTACTGGGCAAATATCGAGCGTGCCAACGAATGGGATTACAACGAAATGATTGCCAAAGCCGGCAAACCGGTAGACAAGGATGAATGGTTGATGACTCCTCAAACAGTGAACGCTTATTATAACCCGACTACCAATGAAATCTGCTTCCCGGCAGCTATCCTGCAACCTCCGTTCTTCGATATGAATGCGGACGATGCTATGAACTACGGTGCAATCGGCGTGGTAATCGGCCATGAAATGACTCATGGATTTGACGATCAGGGACGTCAATATGACAAAGACGGAAACCTGAAAGACTGGTGGACAGAAGAAGATGCTAAAAAGTTCGAAGAACGGGCACAGGTGATGGTTAACTTCTTTGACAGCATCGAAGTTGCTCCGGGCGTACACGCAAACGGTAGCCTGACACTTGGAGAGAACATCGCCGACCACGGAGGTTTGCAAGTTTCTTTCCAGGCATTCAAGAATGCAACAGAAGCCGCACCGCTGGAAATTGTTGACGGATTTACTCCGGAACAACGTTTCTTCCTGGCTTACGCTAATGTGTGGGCAGGAAATATCCGTCCGGAAGAAATTCTCCGATTAACCAAACTTGATCCTCACTCATTAGGCAAATGGCGTGTGGACGGTGCTCTCCCTCATATCCAGAATTGGTATGAAGCATTCAAAATCACCGAACAGGATTCGATGTTCGTACCTAAAGAAAAACGAGTATCTATCTGGTAATAGTTTTTGAATAGAGAACATATATGCGAAGAGGCGTTGATTTTCCGTTGAGGAGAGTCAACGCTTTTTTTTATTAATTCACACCTTATTTATTACGTACGATAAACAATATTTCGTAACTTTGCACACCAAATACTTAATAAGCAATTCAATGTCAGAGTCTAAAAGAATAAAAACTGCATTGGTATCTGTATACCATAAAGAAGGTTTGGATGAAATTATTACCAAACTTCATGAAGAGGGAGTAGAGTTTTTGTCAACAGGCGGAACTCGTCAGTTTATTGAATCATTGGGATATCCTTGCAAGGCAGTGGAAGATTTGACCACTTATCCTTCTATTCTCGGTGGTAGAGTAAAGACATTACATCCGAAAATTTTCGGAGGTATTCTTTGTCGTCGCGGCCTGGAACAGGATATGCAACAGATTGAGAAATATGAAATTCCCGAGATAGATCTGGTTATTGTTGATTTGTATCCGTTCGAAGCTACCGTAGCTTCCGGTGCATCTGAAGCAGACATTATTGAAAAAATCGATATAGGCGGAATCTCACTGATTCGTGCTGCAGCCAAGAACTACAACGATGTAATCATCGTAGCTTCTCAAGCTCAATACAAACCATTATTGGATATGTTGATGGAGCACGGCGCTACTTCTTCACTCGAAGAACGTCGCTGGATGGCTAAAGAAGCATTTGCCGTTTCTTCTCACTACGATTCGGCTATTTTCAACTATTTCGATGCCGGCGAAGGTTCTGCTTTCCGTTGCTCTGTTAATAGCCAGAAGCAACTTCGTTACGGTGAGAACCCACATCAGAAAGGTTATTTCTACGGAAATCTGGAAGCAATGTTCGACCAGATTCACGGAAAAGAAATCTCTTATAACAATCTTCTCGACATCAACGCAGCCGTTGACCTGATCGACGAATTCGATGACCTCACTTTCGCTATCCTGAAACACAACAACGCTTGCGGATTAGCTTCCCGTGCTACAGTTTTGGAAGCTTGGAAAGACGCATTGGCCGGTGATCCGGTTTCTGCTTTCGGCGGTGTATTGATTACGAATGGTGTCATCGACAAAGAAGCTGCGGAAGAAATCAACAAGATTTTCTTCGAAGTGATTATCGCGCCGGATTATGATGTGGATGCACTCGAAATCCTGGGACAGAAAAAGAACCGCATCATCCTCGTTCGTAAGGAAGCTAAATTGCCTAAGAAACAATTCCGCGCTTTGCTGAATGGCGTATTGGTGCAGGATAAAGATACTAATATTGAAACGGTAGCCGACCTGAAAACTGTGACAGACAAAGCTCCTACTCCGGAAGAAGTGGAAGATATGTTGTTTGCCAACAAAATTGTAAAGAACAGCAAATCCAACGCCATCGTATTGGCAAAGGATAAACAACTTCTTGCAAGCGGTGTAGGACAGACTTCACGTGTAGACGCATTGAAACAAGCAATTGAAAAAGCCAAATCATTCGGTTTCGACCTGAATGGTGCAGTAATGGCTTCCGATGCCTTCTTCCCGTTCCCCGACTGTGTGGAAATTGCAGATAAAGAAGGTATTACGGCTGTTATCCAACCGGGAGGTTCGGTAAAAGACGATTTATCATTTGCTTATTGCAATGAGCACGGTATGGCGATGGTGACTACCGGTATCCGTCATTTTAAACACTAAAGCGATTTACTATTTGACAATTTACAATTTACTATTCAGCCGTTCGGCAATATGGATTTGATTGTCAGATAGTAATAAGTATGTATCAAATAGTAAATAGTAAATTGTCAAATAGTAAATAAAAAAATGGGATTATTTTCTTTTACACAAGAGATAGCAATGGACTTGGGCACAGCCAATACTATCATCATCACGAACGGAAAAATCGTGGTGGATGAGCCTTCGGTTGTAGCTTTGGATCGCCGTACAGAAAAGATGATTGCCGTGGGGGAAAAGGCGAAGTTGATGCATGAAAAAACCCACGAAAACATACGTACCATCCGTCCGTTGAGAGACGGAGTGATTGCCGACTTCTATGCTTGCGAGCAGATGATGCGCGGTTTGATAAAGCAGGTGAATACTCGCAACCATTTGTTTTCACCTTCTCTTCGCATGGTGATTGGCGTTCCTTCGGGAAGTACGGAAGTTGAACTCCGTGCTGTCCGTGACTCTGCGGAACATGCCGGCGGTCGTGACGTCTATTTGATTTTCGAACCGATGGCTGCGGCAATCGGTATCGGTATCGACGTAGAAGCTCCGGAAGGAAACATGATTGTCGATATAGGTGGTGGATCTACGGAAATTGCCGTTATCTCTTTGGGAGGTATCGTTTCCAACAACTCCATCCGCACAGCCGGTGATGACCTGACAGAGGATATTCGCGAATATATGAGCCGTCAGCACAATGTGAAAGTCAGCGAGCGTATGGCAGAACGTATCAAAATCAATGTAGGTGCTGCTTTAACCGAACTGGGTGATGATGCTCCGGAAGATTATATCGTTCACGGTCCGAACCGTATCACGGCTCTTCCGATGGAAGTGCCTGTATGCTACCAGGAAGTAGCTCACTGTCTGGAGAAATCAATTTCAAAGATCGAAACTGCTATCTTGAGTGCGTTGGAAAATACACCTCCTGAACTGTATGCTGATATTGTGCACAATGGTATCTATCTCTCCGGAGGTGGTGCATTGCTTCGCGGACTGGATAAGAGATTGACCGATAAGATCAACATTCCTTTCCATATTGCGGAAGATCCTTTGCATGCAGTTGCCAAAGGTACAGGAGTGGCATTGAAGAACGTAGACCGTTTCTCTTTCTTAATGAGATAAACTGGGGATGAGGAATTTATTAAACTTCCTTCTGAAATACAATTACTGGTTCCTCTTCATCTTATTGGAGGTAGCCAGTTTTGTTTTGTTATTTCGGTTCAACCGTTATCAGCAGAGTGCATTCTTCACTTCTGCCAATACGGTTGTGGGGGCGGTTTATGAAGTTTCGGGAGGGATTTCCTCTTATTTTCATCTGAAATCGGTCAATGAAGATCTGTTGGATCGCAACATGGTGCTCGAACAACAGATCACTAATCTGGAAAAAGCATTGAGAGAGCAGCAGCTCGATTCTATGGCCATCAACAGCATCCGGCAGGTGCCGCAAGCGGATTATCAGTTGTTTAAAGCGCATGTGATAAAGAACAGTTTGAATCTGGTTGATAATTATATCACGCTCGATAAAGGTTCCTCTTCCGGTATTCGCTCCGAAATGGGAGTGGTGGATGGTAATGGGATTGTAGGGATTGTTTATGAAACCTCTCCTTCCTACTCGGTGGTGATTTCGGTACTGAACAGCAAGTCGAATATCAGTTGCAAGATTATCGGCAGTGATTATTTCGGCTACCTGAAATGGGAACATGGAGATTCGCGCTATGCTTATCTGAAAGACTTGCCTCGACATGCAGAGTTTAATTTGGGAGATACAGTCGTTACCAGTGGTTTCTCCACCGTCTTTCCCGAAGGTATAATGGTGGGGACGGTAGATGATATGTCCGACTCTAATGACGGACTTTCCTATCTGTTGAAAATCAAGCTGGCTACTGATTTCGGTAAGTTGAGTGACGTTCGGGTGGTAGCCCGGACAGGTCAGGAAGAACAGAAGAAACTTGAAAACAAGGTGATGAAAGAATGATTATTACTTATATACATAGAATCGGATGGTTTATCGGCTTGGTACTTCTTCAGGTGCTAATCCTTAATAGTGTACATATTGCCGGCTATGCTACTCCTTTTCTCTATATCTATTTTATTCTGAAATTCAGCTCCGGCACTTCCCGGAATGAACTGATGTTGTGGGCTTTTTTCTTCGGGCTGACCATTGATATATTCTCCGATACTCCGGGAATGAATGCGGCAGCTACCGTATTGCTTGCCTTTCTTCGTCCCTCTTTACTTCGTCTGTTCACGCCCCGTGATAATCCGGATAGCTTTATTCCCTCTTTTAAGACGATGGGAATCAGTCCTTTCTTAAAATATACCACTGCAAGTGTTTTTGTGCACAGTCTGGCATTACTCTCCATTGAGTTCTTCTCATTTACCAGCATTTGGCTGTTACTGTTGCGAGTGCTTCTTTGCACTATTCTGACTGTAACCTGTATCATAGCTATAGAAGGGATTAAGAAGTAACGATGGCAAAAGATTATATCTTAGAGAAGCGTAAATTTGTAATCGGAGGCATTGCTATCTCCATTGTTTTGATTTATCTGATACGTCTTTTTGTATTGCAGATTACGACTGATGACTACAAGAAGAATGCTGACAGTAACGCTTTTCTGAATAAGATCCAGTACCCCTCGCGTGGCGCTATTTATGATCGGACCGGTAAACTGTTGGTATTCAACCAGCCGGCATACGACATAACGATCGTGCCAAAGGAAATAGAGAATCTGGACACACTCGATTTATGCCAATCGCTGAATATCACCCGTGCACAGTTTCTCAAAATAATGAGCGATATGAAAGACCGTCGCCGCAATCCGGGGTATTCCCGCTATACCAACCAGTTGTTTATGTCGCAACTTTCGGCGGAAGAATGTGGTGTCTTTCAGGAAAAGCTGTTTAAGTTTCGTGGCTTTTATATTCAACGGCGTACCATTCGTCAATAGTCGTACGATGCTGCCGCCCATGCTTTGGGAGATATAGTAGAAGTCTCCGCAAAAGAAATGGAAGCGGATGAAGAAGGATACTACATCCGTGGGGATTATGTCGGCAAGTTAGGAGTCGAGAAATCGTATGAAAAGTATCTGCGTGGCGAGAAAGGAATTGAGATTCTGCTTCGCGATGCGCACGGTCGTATCCAGGGACATTATATGGATGGTGAATATGACCGTCCTTCCGTTCCCGGCAAGAACCTGACATTGAGTTTGGATATTGACTTACAGATGCTGGGCGAACGTTTATTAAAGAATAAGATTGGAAGCATTGTGGCTATCGAACCGGAGACCGGAGAAATCCTTTGTCTGGTATCCTCTCCCAATTATGACCCGCATTTGATGATTGGGCGCCAGCGTGGCAAGAACCATCTGGCCTTGCAACGTGATATGACCAAACCGCTTTTGAATCGTGCCCTGATGGGAGTGTATCCTCCGGGATCTACGTTCAAGACAGCGCAAGGACTGACGTTCCTGCAAGAAGGAATCATCACTGAACAAAGTCCGGCATTCCCTTGCTCACATGGGTTCCATTACGGAAGATTGACAGTAGGCTGCCATGCTCACGGATCTCCCTTGCCATTGATTCCGGCTATTGCTACATCGTGCAACTCCTATTTCTGTTGGGGATTGTTCCGTATGTTTGGCGATCGTAAATACGGTTCGCCGCAAAACGCCATTACGGTCTGGAAAGATCACATGGTTTCGCAAGGATTTGGCTACAAACTGGGAGTTGATTTGCCGGGAGAGAAACGGGGGCTGATTCCGAATGCGCAGTTCTACGATAAAGCCTATCGCGGACATTGGAACGGACTGACAGTAATCAGTATCTCTATCGGACAGGGGGAAATTCTATCCACTCCCCTTCAGATTGCTAACCTGGGAGCAACCATAGCTAACAGAGGATACTTTGTGACACCGCATATTGTAAAGGAAATCCAAGATAATCAGTTGGACAGCATCTATCGCGTACCACGCTATACCACTATTGAGAAAAGACATTATGAATCAGTCGTAGAAGGGATGCGTGGCGCAGCTACCGGAGGAACTTGTCGTATGCTGTCAGTGATGGTTCCGGATTTGGAAGCCTGTGGAAAAACGGGTACTGCGCAGAACCGCGGACACGACCACTCGGTATTTATGGGCTTTGCGCCGATGAACAAACCGAAGATAGCTATTGCCGTCTATGTAGAGAACGGCGGATGGGGGGCTACTTACGGAGTTCCTTTCGGCGCACTGATGATGGAACAGTATTTGAAAGGCAAGCTCTCGCCGGAGAACGAGTTGAGGGCGGAAGAATTTAGTAACAGAGTGATATTATATGGTAACGAGGAACGATAGTTTGTGGAAAACGCTGGACTGGGTAACGATTTTTATTTACCTGCTCCTGATTGTTGGCGGATGGTTTAGCGTCTGCGGAGCCAGCTATGACTATGGCGAACGCGACTTCCTCGACTTCTCGACCCGTGCCGGCAAGCAGTTCGTGTGGATTATCTGTTCCTTCGGACTCGGATTCGTGCTGTTGATGCTGGAAGACCGTATGTATGATATGTTCGCGTACATTATATATGTGGGGATGATTCTCTTGCTCATTGTTACCATCTTCATAGCACCGGACACCAAAGGATCACGCTCTTGGCTTGTCATGGGACCTGTGAGCCTGCAACCCGCCGAGTTTGCCAAGTTCGCTACGGCCTTGGCGTTGGCTAAATATATGAATTCTTATTCATTCAGTATCAAGAAAGAAAAGTGTGCCTTTATTCTGGGATTCATCATTCTTCTCCCGATGTTATTGATTATCGGGCAGCGGGAGACAGGATCTGCATTGGTTTATCTTGCTTTTTTTCTGGTTCTTTATCGTGAAGGAATGCCGGGAGTAGTGCTTTTTGTGGGCGTATGTGCGGTAATCTACTTTGTGGTCGGCATCCGTTTTGATGAAGTCTTTATCGCCGATACTCCTACACCACTGGGAGAATTTATCGTATTACTATTGATCTTATTATTTGCCGGTGGTATGGTGTGGGTATATCGCAAGAAATGGTCTGCTATCCGCAATATCATTGGTGGAAGTTTGGCTATATTATTGATTGCTTATTTAATATCCGAATATTGGGTACATTTTAGCCTCGTTTGGGTGCAATGGGCGCTTTGTATTGTGGTGATAGGCTATCTGATTTATTTGGCATTAAGTGAGCGGCAACGTACTTATTTCCTGATTGCCCTGTTTACAATCGGTTCTGTCGGCTTCCTGTATTCCAGTAACTATGTATTTGATAATGTGCTCGAACCTCACCAGCAAGTCCGTATCAAAGTAGTGCTCGGTTTGGAAGAAGATTTGACCGGTGCTGGATATAATGTGAATCAGTCCAAGATTGCCATCGGTTCCGGTGGGTTGACAGGAAAAGGATTCCTGAATGGTACGCAAACAAAATTAAAGTACGTGCCCGAACAGGATACCGACTTTATATTCTGTACAGTGGGTGAGGAGCAAGGATTTGTCGGCTCGGCTGCTGTCCTGTTGGCTTTCCTTATTTTGATCTTACGATTAATCTTCCTGTCCGAACGGCAGACTTCCAACTTTGGGCGGGTTTATGGATATTCGGTTGTCAGTATTTTCCTTTTCCACTTATTTATTAATATCGGTATGGTGCTGGGGTTAACTCCGGTTATCGGTATTCCATTGCCTTTCTTCAGCTATGGAGGTTCTTCTTTATGGGGATTTACGATATTGCTGTTTATCTTCCTGCGTATTGATGCAGGACGTGGCAGAAGACTCTAATCTTACTGCTTCTCAATACGGATACCTACATCGCTCAATCCTTGTAACTTTTCATCTTTCATTCCGCTCATAATTTTAATAGTATAATTTGTAGGATGTAAAGGGCGAACAGATGTAATAAAAGTTTCCGATTGGTAAATGCTTCCCCATCCGTGTCCCGTCCATCTTCCGGTAGAGTCAGCCAGGCAGAAAGCAATGGTATCAGTGCGCCATACCGTAGAATCCTGTAGATTCTGACTGATAAATAAATGGAGGTTATGATAAGGATATTCGATACTGTTGCGGACTTCCGCAAAAAGCCGGAGAGTAGTGGGAACGCTGTCAGTTATGGGAATCTGAAAAGAGAGTGTATCACTCTTTCCCCATCCCTTGTTGGGAAGGGATTGATAAGAGTGATACACTGTATGTTCATTGCAGGCTGTCAGTAAGCAAGCGCTGAATAGACTCAATATACTATTCTTGAGTAGGCTTTTCATTAGTTGACTGTTTCTCCTGATTCTGATTTCTTTCCGGTCTGGAAGGACGCTCGTGGTTGGGACGACGTTCTTGACGTTCCTGTCCTTGCTGTTCCCGTTGACGGTCTTGTTGTTGTGGACGTTCTTGACCTTGCAGACGTTCCTGATTCGACCGTT
>OEIM01000722.1_pt1 | contig 12176 bp, 11 predicted proteins | sample 1538341 | NCBI WGS metagenome assembly OEIM01 (sample SAMN02324081, study PRJEB22366) | human gut metagenome | biome: human | place: Canada: Ontario | collected 2010-10 | reverse complement strand
ACAAAAGGCTCCATTCTGCGACTGGTGGTAGGCGGCCCCCAAATGCTCCGCATTCAGGAATGGACGGGCGGCATCCGAGGAACACTCTATGCTCTCCATGACAAATTTTCCAAGCGCGGCCTCGTCTCCCGCGCCATAGAAGAGGTCGTAACAGTCCAGTTGGGACGCAATCCGCATCACATGGCCGATCTCTTGGGGCTTCTCCAACTCCATCGCCCCTTGGAACAGGATCTTTTCTTTCTCTGTCATATTGGAAAAGCGCCGCTCCAGCCAGTCATGCTCCGATTTTGTAACATAGAAGCCGTCCAGCTTGTCAAAGAGGGCGGCGTTTTGATCTGACATCGCTCACATCATCTCCAGTCCTTGTCCTATTTCCTGTTCCGGCTGAAATACCGGGAGAGGCTGGCCGTCCTTTCTGCGGATCAGACCATACTCTGTGATAACCCCCAGCCGGTCATCCAGCATCTTCTGGCCGATCTGGGCCGCCTGCGGGGTCTGGAACAGCTCCTCTGGTAAAGCAGAATACTTCTCACGGAACATCATCTCCGCATAGCCCCAGGTCTGCGCTACCTCGGGACGGAGTTCGTACTGGTCAATCTCGCCCATCAACCGTGTGGCGTCCTGCAGACTGGGGTGGTCAACCACGGATAAAAGCGCCTTATACTTGACCATATCCGATTCGGGCCACTCCCGTTCTATTTGAGCCAACCGCTTGGCAAATTCGTCGGCCTGTTCAATGCCATCCTCATCGTCGATAGCGTTGTTGATAGCATCTCGCAGGAAGGGGATCAGGCAATCCACACAGCGGAATGCACATTCATCCACTGAGGCGGCATCTACTTTTTCCACCGCTCTCCATATACCGGCATCCGCTGCGGGAAGATTCAGCACTGCGGTTTTGTCGTTATCATAGCTTGGGTCATTGAAAAATCCCTTACGCACCTCCAGCACCACCGGAGCATCGGAGCGATGGAAGCAAGCCGTTTCATTGGACTGGCACACATAGATGTCCTTGATTTCTCCACCCAGTTCCGCATAGCCGAAGTCGGTGAACACGCCGCCATGATCCTCCTGATGCTGTTCTCCCAACAGTTCCAGCAGTCTTTCTTGAAAGCCGCTGCCCTCCTCTGTGGTGTCAAGCAGAGCCATAGCCTCATTTGAGAGCATTTCATTTGCGTATAAAAACGCCCCCAGTTCTTCATGATTGGAAACTCGGGGCGCAAAACAGCAGATATCGGTATTGTAGGTCAGGTTAATCAATTGGTTCAGCGGAATGGGAGCGACGCGGTGATTCTGCTTGATTTTCAAAAGAGCATCCATCCCTTTTTTCTGCTCCTCTGTCAGTGAGGCCAATCGCTGGGCAAACAGGTTTAGGTCGTATAGATTAGCATTCCACCCAATCATGGCATGCGTGAGGCCATTGTAATGGATGCAGGTTAGCTCATTTTTGCAGAAGCTACCGTCTTTGATTCTCGCCTTTTGGAGTGCGTCGCTGAACTCCGCAAAGGATGCTGGCATTTTCATTACCGTGGCCGTCTCATAAGATTTAGGTCCACTGTTGCTGATCTCCACCTCGAAAATTGTCTTATCTAAGAGTAATCCCTCCCTGTGTAGACTCTTGCTCAGGAGCCTCGGGCGGTTCCATGTCTGAGTGAACTTCGTTTACGGTTTCCAATATGGATTCCAAGTCTCTTTTCCGAGAAATATTCGCAAAATCCACGGAGCGGCAGTATACTTCGCCATCCTTTCCCACAGAGCACTGTGTCTGCTCTTTGCCTCGCATCTTTTTCGATTTCACTGCCAGGCATCCGTCATCGGCAATTCGTGAGGAGAAGCCCTTTTCCTTTAACCGCTCCGACAATACCGAAAAAAACTGCCGCGTTCTCCCATCAAGATCCATTTTATACGCCTCTTTCTATAAACTCATTCCCTGCATCTCAATATCTTCTGCAGGAGCGGAAGGGGCCTCATAGAGTGTGCTTCGGCCATAAGCGATGCGGATGATATCCTCTGCGGAGTAGTCGGAGCCAGCGCCAAAAAGATGCCTGAACTGCAGGCGGTCTGACGGAGCAATGTACCATGTGGAATACTGAGACTTCAGCCCTTTCAGGGATTCAGCCGATGTTTTGAAGGTCAGTTCCACTCCGTCCTTCTGTACCGTGACATTGACCGTCTTTGCGCCACTTTTTTGGAGGGCATCTGTAATCGCCCGCATCCGATAGACCGGTGCATCGCTGTCCTGGCTGAGCATCTGATACTCTGCCAGCAACGCATCCTTCTTTAGAAACTGCGCCAGAAATTCCTCCTGGTTGTCCCGCATGTACTGTTCCGCAGTTGTTTTTATATAATCCTCCGGGGATTTGAGGTAGGAGAGCAGGGTGTCTTCTGTCAAGGATGTATAATACTCACTGTGAAACTGTACATCGGGTTTCTCCACAGAAAAAACGAGGGAAGCTGCCCTGCCTCGGTTCCCTTGTAATACCGGTATGAATTGATGTTCCTCTCACTGGTGAGTTCCCTGACAGAGAGGCGACTTCGCTCATTGGAAATGGCCGCCTCAACATAGCGGTCGACCTCCTGAGCGATGCGCTTCCCAAACGCCGTAGAATCCTGGCATTCTTCTTCCGTCAGTCCGGAGACAAAGTTGGGAAGGGGGTCATCCAGAAGATGGAGCGCCTGGTGTTGCCGGTCGTACAGGCCGCAGAACTCCAAACGGTCGCTCCAGCTGATCCTCTCTCCATAAAATGTTTCGCATCCAAAGAGGTAATCAATCTCTGGCGTTGCGGGAACTTTCACTACTGAGCCCAAATGCTTGCCCTTTTGCAGAACTAAAACTGGCACAGCGGCATTTTCCAGCCACTCTTGAAACTCCTGCCGGGGAAGTGGGGCCTGCTTTTGCTGCGACATTACAAAATCCTCCCATTTTACTGTTTCTGCTCAAAGTTTGCACAACTTGTCTGTCCCGAGTATGACTCTTCATAGTGTTTGGGGTCAGCACCAGGCACATCCCACCCAGCCATGCTTCCTATCTCCATAGCTTGCCGCTGGATGGGGGTGACGCCCAGGTCTTCGTTCAACTCATCCGCCAGTTCCACATTCCCTTCCTTGTCGCCGGTATCCCAGTCGGAGGGGTAGTAGCCAGTTTCACCCCGTTTGATGCAGATAAGCTGTCCGGTGGTCCGCAGGGTGGAGAAGCACAGTTCCGGCAACCCCTCGGCCACCTTGGGGGCAAACCGTTCCTGTTCGGTTTGGATGCTCCAATCATCAGGCTGCCACAGATGGACATACAGCTCGCCGCCGTCCACCTCGATGGGGCGCTGCTCGAAGCCTTCGCCCCATCCGTCAGAGGCTTGTCCACCCAGGTACTCTTTTAAGATGGTAAGCTCTTCCGGAGTCAGCTCTCCGGCCACCCGGCACTCCGCTACGCCCCAGAGCTGGCGATTCCTGACCTCAACAGTAAACACCGCCGAGCGGACCTTGTGATCTACACTGTCGTCCTCACCGTACCAGCGCATGAGGCCGCTCTCGTTTTCCTCTGGTACCCGGTTTTTTACCAGAGCGGACAGAATTTGTCCCTCATAATCCATGAGGGTGTGGCCATCCCACTCCTCACCGTCCTCTGACATATCCCCCCACTCGTCCCGTCCATAGAAGTCCGCTGTGAGCGGCATATACAATTTGAATGTCTGAGGCTCTGGCAGATAGACCGAGAATCGGTCTTCTCCCAGCACCAGAGCCAAGGTACATCCATTGTCCCACTTTACATGGAATTGCCCGGCATCGTCGATATAATCCAGTTTCCCGGTACTGCCGGGGGAAATGGGCCGGGGATTACCGCCTATCTCTGTGAGTTGGATGCGGGAATCCTTGGGGAACTGCTGCCGCAAGAAGTCCAGCCACTCTCTCGGTACGCTTTGCATTTACATCTCTCCCATTCTAATCCCAATATCCGGCTGATTTAATTGTTGATAGAGCCGTTCCATCGCCTCCGCCACCACGAGGTCCGACCGGAAGCTTTCCAGTTTTTCGTGATCCGTAAAGAATTGCTGTTCACCGCTCTGGAAATGAACAAAGTCCACTGTGGCAATACCGTCCTTAATAACGCCCAGCCGTTTCTCACTGGTATTGCTGTCCTGGTAGATTTGGATTGCTTCCTCCAGAGTCAGATCTTGCCTGATTATCTCCTGCGGGGTATTGGTGTCCGCCATGACAAACCAGGCATAGGTGTGGGGAATGCTGGGATCTGCGGCTTTCCTAAGAGCCTGCTTCCCAGTTTCAGTCAGTCCATAGTTGCAGGTACGGCGTGAATTGTCCTCACCGGCAAAATCCAACAGGATATCGTTTACCGCTTTTTTGACCTCCGGATCGTCTGTCAGCGTTTCAAAGCGGAAGCCGGTTGTGCTGCGGAAGGGCAGTTCCTCCCGGATGGCCTGGAGCAACGCCTTGGAATCCGTGAACTCCTGCTGTTCGCCGCTGGCGAAGGTTACCCGACCTACCACAGGGTGTTCCTGTCGGTACATCTCCTGCTGGCAAAGATCATAGCAATAGAGGTACCCCTGATACTCGCCGGGAAAGGGAGTACAGCGTAGACAGAAACGGTAATTTTCTGTTTCCGCAATATAGCCATAACTCCTGCGGTCCTCTGTGATGGAGCCGCCATGCTGCCAGCAGTAGGCGTCCATGGCCCCCAGATTCTTCAGGAGTCCAGTCTGACGCAGGTCGTCCACAAATCGCTGCAGCACCTCTTTGAACTCCGGGGTGTTGAACCTATCCTCGTTATGGGGCCACCAGGTGTGCCAGAACTCCTTCTCACCATGGCCGAAATCCATGCGGAGGTGGCCTACAGTACCCAGTGCCTCGTCCAGCTTTTCTTCGGAATAGAACAGCCCCACCTCATCCAGGGAGGCGGGGCGCAGTACAAACTCACGATTATCCTGGGGGTAGGCCAGATCATGCTCCTCGCAAAACTGCTCCAGCGTCATTTCTTCTCCCAGCAGATAAAATGTGCCGTTGACCCGGCGCGAAGCAGTACCTTCATGCTTTAAAGGGATTGGAGAAAGTACGGTTCCTGCATGATAGTCAGCGGCATGATCCACCAGAGTGGTTCGGGTGCTGGGAGATTTATGTGTCCCCCGCAGGTCATAGCAGTACCACCCATCAGGAATGATATCCCGCTGAATCAGCCAGTTGGTGAACAGCACAGGTTTTCCAAGCAACGCTGCGTGTTGCATGGAGTCTGTCCAGATGTTAATGCTCATTTAATCCCTCCCATATTCACAGTGTTTTCCCACTCGTGCTGGTTCCACAGCGTATCTTGTATCTGCGTACAGGGATTAATGCATCTGCAACCCATCTTGTACTTCAGGGAACGGATCACTGAGCTTTCGGAGCAGGCCAAATTCGGTCCTTCTCACACCATCCTCCCGCATATAAAAGTTGCCCATTGCTTCGAAATCCGTAAAGCCATCGAGGGTAGAGATCAGCTCCTCGTCCGCCCCGATCCGCTCCAACACCTGCTTGCCATATTCCTCCGGATCGTCCGGTACACGCTCGTAGTCATCCAGTTCGATGGAAAACCTCAAAGCCTCCTGGAGCGTTGCCGGCTGTTCCACCTCAAGGACAGAGAGGTATTTCAGCAATGCGCCATCCTCCTGATCCATTATCCGGATATTTTCCGCCAACTCGTCCAATTGCTCCAGTCTCAGATCCATCCCCTGGAGAGGAAGATATTCCCCCAGATAAGGCCGCAGGGCCTCCACCCGAGTGAGTTTCGCCATATTGAGGCTGTCCACTCCCAGAAGTTGTCTGGCGCTCTCCAATTGCTCAAAGGTCGCAGGCAGAGTGATCTGCGCTGTTTCGCTCTGTACACGAACAGGGCAGGGGTTTTCCATCCATATCCGGAAAACGCCGTCCAATCTCTCGTTCTCCAAAAGTTCAGGTGTCTTTTTCTGCACATAATTGCCGCTGGAATATTCTCCTCCATGCTTTTCCCGATATTCAGCCCCCACACGGGCATAATTGATATAGGGCTTGAAGCGATCCGGAAATGGTATGATCCCTTTGTTCACAAGGTAGATGCCCAATTCTGAATCAGACGACACATTGTTGACGAGCATATACTCATCCAGCCTGTCCGCCACAGTAAGGGCCCCCTCCAAGTTCCAGACACACTCCGCATCCAATGCCCCGGAAAAGATGGCGGCTTTCGCCGGAGAAAGTGCCTCTGTGCGTTCCGCCAGTTTTTGTAGTTTTTGAAACTGCTCCGAATCTTCTACATCCACATCGTACAGGCATCGGTAAAGGACCGGTACATTGCTGCTCACATCCAGGATGGCGGTGGCTGTGGTATCGAGGCTGATTCTGTCCAGGAAGGCAAATGTCTCCCCAATCTCAGCGGGACTGGCGGGCAGTTGCAGACGGACAGTTTCTTCTCCTTTTCCCCGGCTCAGAGTCAACAGAATCATCGTTACATTCCTCCCATCTGAAATTCCTGTTCCCGCTGGTGCTGCTCTGCCGGACCGCCGGCCATCAGCTCCCCCAATGTCAATGTGCCACAGTAGGCCACATATCCTTTCTCCGTGAAGGCTCCTGTTTCCTTCTCCATACGGAGTTTGCCGTAACGCTCATAATCATAGAACTCCTCCAGATTGGGGTCATATTCATAATGGCCGGAGTCCTGGATCATGTATCTGCCATATTCGGCGGGAGTGCGGACTTTGGGTGCAAACTCAAACAGCTCCAGATTTTTGGCCAGTTCGCGTATCTCGCCGGCACACTCCGGCTTGGCCATCTCCATGACCGCCGTCAACTTTTTCTGTTCCAAATCAGACAGTGCAGCGATGGCCGTCGCCATATCATTCAGCGCGAATAGATCCTCCCGTTGTCCCTCCAGGACCTCCTCCACCTCGGATGGAAGCAGACTGTCCTCATACCAGATGCGGGCATCGTGGATGTTAACGCCTGAGCGTGCAATTCCACGCTGGAGCTGTTGCTCGGAGCAGGGCAGGAGCAGCCAAGTGATTTGATCTGTATTTTCCGGCTCCTGCCGGGAGGAAAGCCCTACCGCCAGCAGATTCGGCTGGTAGTGGTAACAGGGGAAGTGGCGGCCGTCATAGAGCTGCTCCAGTTTCATCCCGTTATCATAGACCACGCCATAAGGGGTAATCCTTCCCTCAAGATGATTGAGGATCAGGTCCAGAGCGAACTTGCGGCCATCCAGCCGCTCGAGCTCCTCGATTCTGCAGCCCCCACCCTGCATCGTCATGTAGTGCTGCCGCCCAATGGCGTCCAGGTCGGAGAAGTCTGTGATGACCGTGGCCTGCTGGCAGCAAAAGGTCAGATTGATGAAATCCTTTATATTTGAGACGCCCAATTTGCAGGCCATTCCCTGGAACTGGGCAGCCTCACCGTCATCAAAACTGTCCAGCCGTTTGGCCAGATAGTCCAGCTCATCAAAATTGACCAATGAGCCAACCAGCCTGTTCAGTACGGTATAGAAGCTGTCCAGTTCATCCACCCGGCAATCCTGCCGGAGCGCGTCACCGATTTCCAATGGCTCCAGCAGTTCGATCATGCGGTCATATTTCTCATCGGGGATAGGGAATGGAACCGTAATCTGCCCATATTCCGGGTGCTGAGCGCTGCTCAGTACCGCTTTCAGCACATAGCCCATTCTGGTGCCTCCTTACTCGCATCCATGACCGCCTTTCCATATCTGGCAATCATGGTTGCGTAAATAATATTGTGGAAGTCCAGATCACTCACCAGTTTTGGGTGTGCCAAATCTTCTGCCTCCATGGGTGACTTCAGGTCATACAGCCGTCTGGCGGAATAAAAGATGGGGTAATCCTGTATCGCAAATCCATGGGGTTTGGATACGATGCGGCTGAAATCAATGGAATCGTGTGAAAGAGCGGGGAGCGCCGGTTGCCAGAGTCGCTCCTTTGAGGCGAGAAGATAGAGCGCCGCCAGATAGCCAGGAGGCGCATCATCCCATACCCTGTCCGCAAAGCGGCTTCTGAGGTGGACGGACACTGTGTGCAGGACTGCCTGATCCGGCCCGCTCCAGTGTTCCACAGCCTGAATCCTCTTGTGCAGGCCGGCATGAGGGATGTGTCCGAAATATTCCAGAATCAAATCCAGGTACTCAATCGCGCCGGACTTCAACCGCTCCGCGATATACGGACAGGTGCGGACTTGACAGGATCGGCGGCGGTAATGCAGGCAGTACCGGCAATCCACATCCTCCGGCTTGTAGCAGAAGCGGCTGAGGATCATCATCCCGCCGCCGCGCTTCTGGAAGCCAGGGACGCTCATCATCATATGCTCCAGACCAGCTCGAGGGGTATTCTGAGCGAAATATCTTGTCATGGCACACTCCTTCTTTCAAAACAAAAAAGCGGGAGCTGCTTATGCTGCACAGTGTGTGCAGATGCGGCTCCCGCTTTTTCTGATGTCACATATCAATTTGTGGCTCCTGTGCTTGTCCCTGCTCCAGTCTGTCCGCCAGATCTGGGACAGTGTATTCGATCTTTGTCCTTGCGGTCTGCATGGCTTTGAGGTGTCCATCTTCCAGCTCTGGGCCTTCATCCAGCAGGTAGTCTGTGGCCCGGTAGAGTTCAGTTAGCTCCTCCGGTGAGAAAAGCTGGGTCTTGGAGATCAGCCCGGAGCGGACGGCAAAATCCTGCTTGGCCCCGCAAAAATCTTCATCATAATAATGTCCGTAGCTCACGCCGGTTCTGTTATAGTCCCAGATCCAAGTGACAAACTGATAGCCCCTGCCATTTTCCAACTCCCGGCCAGCCAGCACTGCGCCGCCAAAATCCGCCAGCAGATGGAATTTTTCGCTCAGACCGCTGATATGAAGGGTGGGCGCAGTTTGAACCTCCTCAACATAAGTGTACACTTCATCTGCGGTCTGTGCGACTCTGTGGTACAATTCACTGGCCTCCGGATTATTGCTTCCGGCAGGAAAAAGGAACACATCGTTTCCTGGAGAAACAAAGAGGACAGGCTGACCATGGAGGAAAATCTCCAGCCGCCTATCCTCTACATTGGATGATTCAACTCCGCCTTCTCTCAGGCGCCGGGAAAGTTCTTCAAAAAATTTTTTCAATGGTTAAACCTCATTTCTTTTTTATCTGTTGGGACGACAACAAAAAAGCGGAGATTCTATCATCGAATCTCCGCTTCAATAACTATATTGGTTTTTCTCCGGGGGAAGGGAATCAGGTGTCCGTCCTCTTTGTGTTTTCGTATGGATAGAACAATGACTCACACATTTGGTCTGTGTGAGTCATTGTTTTTGGTGGAGATAAGCGGGATCGAACCGCTGACCTCTTGAATGCCATTCAAGCGCTCTCCCAGCTGAGCTATACCCCCATGTTGCCAGAAACCCTTGATTTTGCTGGATTTCTGAGCTATTCAATTTTTTGACTTTACTCTCCATTGCAGGGGAGCACACCCGGTTGCTTGCGCTCCCAGCTGAGCTATACCCCCATGTAAGGGGTGCGCTGAGTAATTTCTTATTCAATTAGTGCGGGGGTTGTTTACCGCTTCAACCGGGCTCCCAGCTGAGCTATACCCCCACATCGGGTGGTCGGCGCTGCCGACTTGTATAATATAGCAGGGATTTTCGAAAATGTCAACCCCTAATTTTTGTTTTTTTCGCGGTTTGCAAAAGGGAGAATTACGGGGAGAGGCTTACGCCTCTCCCCTGCTTATTCAGACCTTCAGCTGCTTGCCCTTGTTGACCTCGTTGAGGCTGGCCATGACCATGCCGGTGAGGGCGAAGAGAGCGATAACGTTGGGCAGGACGATGAAGTTGTTGAACATATCGGTGACCTCCCAGACGAAGTCACTGCCGGAGACGGTGCCCAGGAAGATGAATACCAAGGCGATAACGGTGTAGATCACGCTGCAGAGCTTGCTGTTCTTGCGGCCGAAAAGGTAGTTGGCGTTGATCTTACCGAACAGGTTCCAGCTGAGGATGGTAGAGAAGGCGAAGAACAGCAGGCAGATGGCCACGAACTTGGCGCCCAGGCTATCGCCGAATACGGAGCCGAAAGCCGTTTGGGCCAGGTTGGTCTTGCCCAGGGTGGCGGTGATGTCGCCGAAGTAGCCGTTGGCCAGAGGGCCGTCAGCGGTGTACAGGGTGCAGATAATGACCAGGGCATTCAGGGTCAGGACGATGAAGGTGTCGATGAACACACCGATCATGGCCACGACACCCTGATCGTGGGCGTGGGCCACGTTGGCCTGTGCGTGGGCGTGGGGCGTAGAGCCCATACCAGCCTCATTGGAGAACAGGCCGCGCTTGGCACCCTGGGAGATCGCGGTCTTGAGGGCGTAGCCGATACCGCCGCCGATGATGGCCTGAGGCTGGAAGGCATACTTGAAGATCATGCCGAAGGTGGCGGGGACGTACTTGATGCGGGCGCAGAGGATCACCAGACCGCCCAACAGGAAGATAGCCGCCATAATAGGCACCAGCTTCTCGGTGACGGCGGCAAGACGCTGCACACCGCCCAGGAAGATGATGGCGCAGATGATGACCAGGACGATACCCACGATCCAGGAGGGGATGCCGAAAGCCGTCTGCATGGTGGAGCCGATGGAGTTGGATTGGACCATGCAGCCCATGAAGCCAAGGGCCAGGATGATAGAGACGGCGAAGAAGCCCGCCAGGAACTTGCCGAAGCCTCCCTTGAACGCCGTGGTGATGTAGTAGACCGGGCCGCCCTTGATATTGCCGTCAGGCTCAACGATACGGGTCTCCTGGGCGAGCGTCGCTTCCGCGTAGATCGTGGCCATGCCGAAGAAGGCGATGATCCACATCCAGAAGATGGCGCCGGGGCCGCCGGTGAGGATGGCGCCGGAGGCACCCACGATATTGCCGGTGCCCACCTGGGCGGCGATGGCGGTGGCCAGCGCCTGGAAGGAGGTCATGCCGCTTTTCTGGGCGCCGCCGCGGAGGTTCATCTCACCGAAAAACTTTTTCATGCCCTCGCCGAAGCAACGGACCTGGACAAAGCGGGTCTTGATAGAGTACCACAGGCCCACACCCACCAGCAGGAAGATGAGGATATAGTTGCTGAGGTACTCGTTGATCTTGGATACGATGGGGAACAATACACTTTCTAACATACAATTTCTCTCCTTGCATAAAAAATAGAGCTGCCGGAAAACGGCAACTCTGGAGAAGTCTGGTCAAGCGAAAAACTCGTCTGCTCCGTCCTTTTGCCTGAGAGATTCGGCGCTCGCGCGCCTTGCACCTTCGGCACCCAACTGAATGGGATTCTCCAGAGTTCCCTCCCCATCCGGTCTTTCCATTCCGGGCGGTTCATCGGGCTGTATCTAATTGATGGACGTATGTTACCACATAACGGACATCTTTGCAACCCCCTTTTCGAAATTTTTATGAATAGACGCGCGCCTTCCTGCTTTACGGTGAAAAAAAGCACCCCGTGACGGGGTGCTTTTGCTTACTTTTGCAGGGTAAACGTCATCTGTACCGGGTTGTGATCGGAGTAGGAAAAGTCTGTATCCAAAACAGCGGCACTGTCCACGGCAACATTGGGGGTGACCAGGAAGCCATCCACGGTGAGGACATACTGGCCGTCGTGGTATGGACCGTCGGCGTTGCGGCAGGATGGCACCGGATCGTTCTCGTCCAGTGGCGCCACCAGCTGCACGTCATAGCTGTCGAACACGCCCTCCGGTATGGGCTGCGCCCAGGAATATTCCTGCTCCGCCGCGCCGAAATAGACGGAGGAGTCCCCCAGCAGGTCCTTGTTGAAGTCGCCGCCGGCCACGCACCAGCTGCCCTTTTCGTACTCCGCCTGCATATCCGCCAGCAACAGCGCCAGCTGCTCCGTGGCGATGGTACCGTCACTGGTGTAGGCAGAGAGGTGCAGGTCGTAGAGCACCAGCTCACCGCCGCCGGAGACGGGGACACGGCTGACAGAGTAGCAGCGGTCCAGGTCCAGAAGCTTCATAAAGCCGGACTCCACCGGCAGCTCCACGCGGTCGGCTGCGGTGATATTCGCCGGAGAGAAGGTCAGCAGGCCGGACCGGGAGGCTCCGTGGGGAGCGGTCAGGGGATACAGAAGATAGGGCGAGTCATAATTCTGGCAGAAAACGCTGCTCTTGTTGAAGAGGGCGGCATACAGCGGCTC
>OEIM01000705.1_pt1 | contig 12365 bp, 3 predicted proteins | sample 1538341 | NCBI WGS metagenome assembly OEIM01 (sample SAMN02324081, study PRJEB22366) | human gut metagenome | biome: human | place: Canada: Ontario | collected 2010-10 | reverse complement strand
CCGGCACAGAGGAGATGGCCGCCGTCCAGCACGGCGGCGTGGGTGGCCAGGGGCAACGCCTCCTCGAGACGGTGCTCCGTCAGGAGGACGGTGATGCCCAGCTCGCGGTTCAGGCGGCCCACAGTCTGCAAAAAGTCGGCGGCGGCAATGGGATCCAGCTGGCTGGTGGGCTCGTCCAGTATCAGCAGACGGGGCTGGAGCACCATGACCGAGGCCAGGGCCAGCAGCTGCTTCTGGCCGCCGGAGAGCTCGTCCACTTTCTTATGGAACCAGTCCTGGATGCCGAAGAAGGAGGCCATCTCCGCCACGCGGCGACGGATGGAGGGCGTGTCGCAGCCCAGGCTCTCCAGTCCGAAGGCCAGCTCATGCCAGACCTTGTCGGTGACGGTCTGCTCCTCCGGAGACTGGAGGACGAAGCCGATATTGGCGGCCTGCTGATGGGGCGGCAGGTCATCCAGCGGCTGACCGTCGAAGAGGATACAGCCCTCGGCCGCACCGTGGGGACGCAGGGCGGGCTTCAGCTGGCGGAGAAGCGTGGTCTTGCCGCAGCCGGAGGCGCCGCAGAGGACCCAGAACTCCCCCTGACGGACCGTGAGGGACACATCCGCCAGCGCGGGGCGGGGCTGCTGGGGGTAGGTGAAGCCAAAATGCTCCAAACGCAGCAGTTCAGGCACGGGGAGTCCCTCCTTTCCGGACGAGATAGCGGCGCCGGGACAGGGCGTCCAGCAGCACCGGCGTAAAGCAGAGCAGGCCGTAAACGGCGAAAAAGCTGACCGTCAGCGGTGTGACGGGGCCGCTGAGCAGCATGGGGTAATACTGAAAGCGCAAGCCGCCGGCCAGACCGCCGCCCAGCAGATACAGGCCGCAGAAGGCCAGCCAGAGGGCGACGGCACCGTCACGCCGGTCAAAGCGGTAGAGCGAGAAGGAGGTCCTCCCCGGCAGGCCATAGCCCCTGCAGCGCATACTATCGGCGGTAATGAGCCCGCTTTCCAGGCTCCAGGTAACAACGATGGAGAACACACGAAGGGCGCTTCTGACGCGCCGGACCGGGGCGCCGGTCTGGGTATCACGGCCCAGATGCCGCTGGGCCTGCGCCACGGCGCGGAGCCGGCGGACAAAGCGGGGTACAAAGCGGAGGATCATGCTCAGCAGCAGGGACAGCGCCGGGATGACGCGGCCAAAGAGGTACACCACCTTGTCCGAGGTGATGACATCGGTGACGCAGACGAACCACAGCGCCACGGCGCTGAGCATGGCGCCGGCGGCCAGACCGTAGAGCAGGCTCTCCAGCGTCAAAGGATTGCCGGAGGGCAGATAAGCCAGAATGGTGACGCCCTGGTGGACAAAGGCGGGGTTCACCGCCGCCGCCAGGAGGGCCATGGGCAGCAGCCACAGCAGGTGGCGGCGCAGGCCCTTGCCGCCCAGCAGACGGGCAACATACCACCCGCCGCCCAGCGTCGACAGAACCAGGCACACCGGGTGCATCAGCAGCATCGCGCAGGCGATGACCAGGGCGAAATAGGCAAAGCTCACCGCCGGATGGCAAGTGCGCAGCGTATCGTCCATGGGATCACCTCCTGCATACATGATGTCTTAACCTTTTAATTATACCCTGCCGCCAGGGGATACGTCAATCCTGCGTGCGGAAAAAGGGCGGCAAAAGCCGCCCTTTTGTCAGCCCATGTAGGTATTGCCCACGTCTGCACCCATATTACAGGTGTAGAGCCACTGGATGTTCTCGCCGCCGGAGAGCGTATAGCTGTCCGCGCCATAGCTGGGGAAGGTTCCCCCCACGCAGTACATCCAGCCGGAGCTCCTGCCTACGTTCTTTTCGAACAGGCCGTTGATGCCCCTGACATAGTTGCCGCTGGAGCTCACCGGGATACCCGCGTCACCGCAGGCCCGCTTCAGTACGGACATGACAGACTCACCCTCGGTGATGGTCACCGTGGCGGACAGGATCACGCCGTCGGCGGGGATAAGGCCCTTCACGCTGTCGGAGCACTTGTCCATATTATTGAGCACCGTGGCGCAGGAGATGTACAGCGATACGGATGCCGCCGGCGCAGGGTCAGGTGCAGGCGCAGGGTCCGGGTCCGGCGCAGAAGGCTGCTCCTGTTCCTGCTGTTTCTTCTCTTCTTCCAGCCGCTTCTGCTCCTCCAGGCGCTTGGCTTCCTCCTGCTTTTTGGCGTCCTCCTCGGCCTTTTTGGCATCATCAGCCGACTTCTGCTTGTCAGGCTTCTTATCGTCCGCGGTCTTATCCTCAGTCTTTGCCGCGTCCTGCTTGCCGTCAGCCTTGGTGGTGCCCGTTTCAGCTGTGTCGTTCTTCCTGGTGTCCGTGGTCTGCTCCTGCGTTGCCGTGGGAATGTTGCCGGGGGCGTACGATACGGTCTTTTTCCCGCAGGCGGCGCAGGTCAGCAGCAGGGACAGTGCCAGCGCCAACAGCCAAAATCGGTGGTTTTTCTTCATATCTCTCATTCCTCATAAAAGCGCCATACGCAGAGGCGCTTTCGCGCCCCTGCGTCGGCTGTTCTGTTGTTACTTGGAAACGCGCTTCTTCCGGGTCAGCACCACAACGGCTGCCGCCGCCAGGGCTGCGCTGCCCAGCCACAGCACCATCTGACTGTCGTCCGCCGTGTTGGCGGAGTCGGTCTTGTCCGGCGTCGTTGCGGGGTTGTAGTAATAGTGGTTGGTGGACTCCGTCCAGCTGATGGCCACAGGAGACAGGCCGGTCAGCGTCACCAGCAGGCCGCTGGCGGTTTTGGTAACAGCGGGGAATTCCACGGTGCCCACATCCAGGCCGCAGTCCGCCATAGTCACAAGGTGTGCCACGGTAAAGCTGTACTTGCTGTAATTGGCCGCAATAGCCTCAGGATAGGGCAGCAGCACGGTGATCCTGCCGTTTACCAAGTCCGCCTTGGTAGCGGGAGTCTCCACCTGCTCACCGTCCACGGTGGTGATGATCATCAGCCGCACATCAAACACCGCGGTGTTCTCCGCTGTGTTCTTGCTGTCCTTCCTGGAGATCTGCAGCTGCAGCTCGGCTTTGATCTTTTCCTCGCTGTTCAGCTTCTCGTTATCCCGCAGGGTATCGGGCACTGTAATAGTGTCAGATACCTCGATGCGCTTCAGTGTACCATCCTCGGACTTCACCACACCGCAGACGCACTGGATGCCGTTCACATAGGTGTGCCCGGTCTTGTTGACCACCGCAGGGCAAACCTTGCAGACGTTCCAGTGGTCATCTTTGTCTGCGAGCATCTCCGTGCCGGGGGTGTGGCCCAACGCAGCGATGACGCGGGTCTCCTCCTTGGAGCAGACGGTGCAGATGCGCTTCTCCGTGCCGGTCTCGGTGCAGGTGGGTTTCTTGGTGGTCGTCCACTCACCGAACTTGTGGCCTGCGGCAGGAAGCGTCTGAACCTCCACCGCGCCGCAGCGCGTGCAGACGCGCTGGCGAGAGCCGTCCGCCGTGCAGGTGGCCGGGGAGACTACCTGCCAATCGCCGAAGCTGTGGGCGCAGACGGCGTCGGTCATATCGTAGAGGGCATTGGTCCTCCGGCAATAGCGCTCGTAGGCTGCCATGGCATAGAGGGCCTGCTCGGTGGCCTTCTGGTCAGCCGTCTTGCCCGAGGCCGCATGCTTAAAGCCCTGACTCTCGCCGAGGTAATACCGCAGCAGATCGCCCAGCACGCTGGTGGGCGCACCATCCACGGTCTTGACAAAGCTGCTGTCGCTGTTGGCGTTCAGCTGCAGAGCGGACAGGGCCACCACCACCTGGGCGCAGCTTTCCGCACTGGTATAGCCCGTGCCCTTGTACTTAGCGGACAGCCATTGCAGCGCTTTATCGACGGCGGCGTTCACCGTGGTATCGTCGCCCTCGTTGTAGTAGGGCGCCAGCGCCTGCAGCGCCATGGCGGTCATGTCCACGTCGCCGACGGGTTTTGTGTCGGCGCTGGAGCTCCAGCTGCCATCCTCATTCTGCTGGGTCAGGATGGCCTGTACCAGCCAGTAGCTGTCCTGGGTATAGTTGCCGCTGTTGAGGGCCAGCAGGCCGAATACCAGGCCGTTGATATCCGTGTCACTGGTATTGGTGACCTGCATGATATTCCGGTCCTGCAGCGCCGCCAGCAGGTTTTTGTCGCCCACGTTGGCGGGGTCCTTGCCGATGGCGGTAAGGGCCAAGATGATGCGCTCGTTGTCGGTGACGGTGGGGTTATGGCTCTCGGGATCGACAAGAACGCCGTCAGAGCCGATGTTCGCCTTTACATAGGCCACGACCTTCTCATAATAGGCCGCGATATATGCCTCGGACAGCTCCACGCCGGCGCGGGCCAGGCCCAGCACCGCCCACTCGCCGCGGTCACTGGCCACAACGGGTGCGGGCACGTTGTTCTGGATGTACTTCTTGGTGTCGGCGTACACCTTGTCAAAGTTGGGGACCTCCGTGCCGGGATCCACAGGCTCATCGGGGTCCACGGGAATATACTTGTTCGTGAAGAACAGGCGGACAGTGTCGCCGTCATGGATAAAGGTCGCATCCAGCGTGGTGTTGGGCAGCGTCTCCTCACCCTGGGCCGGCGTGACGCCGAACATCCAGCCGGAGGACTTGCCGTCATCCTTCTCGCCCAGTGTTTGGTCCTTTGTGTCCGTAATGCTCTTGAGATACGCACCGCTGCCGGTATATTCGTACTTGGCATTGTCCAGGCAGGCCTTGACGGCATCCCAGGCCGTCCAGTCATTGCTGGCCTTCCCGGTAAAGGTGTAGTTGGTCCCGGTAAAGCTGTGGCCGTTTTCGCTGTAGTCGTCCACCTGGACGGTGACGGTGATCATTGCGTTCTCGTTGGGATCATCTTTTTCCGTCAGGCCCGTGACCGTCAGATCAACGCTGACCGGCTGCTTGTAGAACTGCTCGAAGAGCTTGTACTTCTCCTTTGTCTCCTCAGTGCCGTTCAGGCCGAATTTCTCCCAGTACTGGGCGTACTTGGTGTAGGTCAGGACGCTGTCCAGCGTAACTGTCGTATTGTACTCCGGCCGGTGCACACGCAGGAGCTCATTCTCGATGACGGAGGGTCGGGAGGATCGGAAGCAGCGGTACTTCTCCGTATCGAGCCAGCCGGGGATATCGTCGGCCTCGATGCCGTCGAAGGTCATATTCACCGTGCCGCGGACGTATTCCAGCGTGCCGTCCTTGTTTTTGCAGATCTCCGCGAAGGGATACAGGTCGGAGGTGACATTGGTCTTATCCGTATTCTTGTTCTTGATACCGTCCCAGTAGGCGTTCTCGGTCCGCGCCTCCGTCATAAAGGCGGCAGCGCCATCCAACTCCTGCTGGGTAAAAGGCTGAATGGTGAAGTTGAACTCCTGACGGGCCAGCAGCTGGCCGGAGCTGCGGGTGGTGATAGTGACCACGTATCTGGCCTCTGCCGCTTCCTCACCGGGCAGCGGGCGGTAGACCATGGCGTGATAGCCATTGAAGCCCAGCACGTCCGGGGTGAGGCTCACCATCGTGACCTTCTGGTTATAGCTGTCGGTCATGATGCCCTCCTGCTGCAGCAGATAGGGCCGGGGCATCTGCAAATCGGCATCGACTTTGCTGAGATCGGGCTTCGTCGTTTTGTCCACGAAGTCCACCAGCAGAGACTGATAGTTGTCCGTCAGGGCCGTCTGCATCTCGTTGGTGGCGTCGATGTCAAAGGGCGCTACCGTGATGTCAAAGAACACGTCGGCATAGACCTCCACACCGTTCTGCCCCGTGATATGCTCCTTTATATACGGATCGTCGTCAAAGTCGGTATAGGTCACGCGGGCGATCAAAGTTTCCTTGCCGGCATCCTCGGGCAGCTCACCCTCGGCAGGCCGCACGGGGCGGACAATGTTGCCCACGCCGGAGGCGCTGTCTTTATCGCTGCTGATATACAGGCAGTTGGAGTCTTCCGCGACATCCACAACAGCCCACTGGACCTGCATATCGTAGCGGCCGGAGATGCTGTAGGGCAACGTCAAATTGGAGGTAATGCCGCCAACCACGGCGTGGCGATCCCAGGCGCCGGTGGTGTTCGTCTCCGCTTCGTTGGTGTTCTCGCCGCGGATCATCTCCCAGGTCAGCGTTTTGGCAGCTTCCGTCAGCTGTTCCTGCACATCGTCAAAGCTGCGGCCCACGATCGCGCGGGTGGTGATAGTCTTCTCCGCACCGCCGTAGGCGACTTTGAACTCCAGGCCGGCGTAATACGCCTCCTTCAGCTGGACAGCGCCGTCAAAGAACTTGACATCGCCGTTCGCGGTGATGTACTTATGTGCCGCACCGTCAAAACCGCTGGCTTTAGCGCTGCCGTCCGTATAGGTAATGACAGCCTTGTCTGCCACATCCTCGTAGCCCATCTCCTCCAGCAGGCGGCGGAAGGCTTTTTCAACACCCTTGCCGTTGGCGTCGGTGGTGTCGTTGTAGAGGCGCACCCCCTGCAAAGGCCGCACCGCCGCATTGCGTGCGGTGATCACGGCGGCGATGTCGTCCAGTGTCTGCTGTTGCTCCGCCGCTTTGGACCACAGGCAGAGGGTAAAGGTCTTGACCTTGCTCTCGCTGCCGGAGGTCAGCGTGGCCTTGAGGGTGACAGTAGCCTTGCCGCCGGCAGGCGCGGTGATGGCGGCAGTCCCATCGTCCTTCACGGTCACCAGGCCGTTGTCGCTTTTCCAGTCAATGTCAACAGTCTTTTCCGCGCCGTTCACCGTTACCTGTACGGTGGACGGCAGTATCAGGCTGGTGGTGCAGTCGCAAGGCACCTTTTCGTCGCTCTCCATATCGTCCAGCATGACTGTGACAGCCTCGATGCCCTTGATTTGGTAGACGCCGGTGGCATCGGCCTTCAGAAGGTCTGCATTCTCGGCATCGAGCCCCAGTTCCTTATAGAAGTGCTTTTGCAGGGCGGTCAGGAAGTAGTCGTGCAGGTCCGTGACCGCTTCGCCGGGCTCTTCGATGCCGTATTGCTCACAGAGGTCGGCCTTATCGTTATAGTTCTCAAGGTCATAGAGTCCCAGCACATTCTCGGCGTACCAGTCGGCCTTGGCTTTCTTGGCGGCGTCGGCGGCGCTCATGCCCCGCAGGGACAGGCTCTGCTGGGCCTGGCTGACGGCCCGCAGGTCGTCGGCGGAGAGCACGGTGCCGCCCTGCCAGGGCAGAACGGGGAAACCGCCGTTGAGGGTACCGTCATCCTGATTCATGCCCATGTCCACGGCGAACTCCGCGGAGCGCATATAGTCCGCGGTATGGGCGGTCATGCCGCTGGTGGTGCCATCCGCCGCGGCCTGTGGTGCGACGGTGTCCAGATAAGCGCAGTTGGTGATGGTGGCGCCGGAGTTCACCTTGCCTACCACCGCACCGAACTTACTCTCATCTGCTATTGCGAACTCTCCTGCCACATAGGAACCCTTGAGCTCTGCATTAGCGTTCAGTTCGCCTACAAGGCCGCCGCGTTTTTGATTGATAATCTTATTCGGCTGCGTCTTTTTTACCGCGAGAGTACCGGTAAAATAGCAGTTCTCGACAACACCGTATGCATATCCGGCAATGCCTCCCAAAGATGCGGATGTACCATATGTACTATTATCGTAAGCATCCTTGACGACAGCCCTACTAACGCAACCACTAATCACACCGTTGCCGGTATTCCGTCCAGCAATGCCGCCGATTGCCGATGCGCCATTATATCCCCCGCTGGAGAACGTGATACTACCACTGACCATGCAGTTCCGTATCGTTCCTGCACTGGAATTGGCAACACCTCCCAAAAGCGACGAAGTACTGACAATCGCGCAATTCACACGCAGATTTTCAACTACGCCGCCCTCTGCAAGTTCCCCCACAAGGCCGGTTGTAACGAGTCCACTAACGGTGTAATTATCGCCGTCCAGGGTGCCGGCGAACTTATTGCTGCTGGTGCCGATGGCCGTCCAGGTCTTGCCGTTGAGGTTGATGTTGGCGGTGAGTTTGGCGCTGATATCTCTCTGCCCGTTTTGGACGGCATCGGCAAACCAGGCCAGCTTCGCGGCGGTATCGATCAGGTAGACACCGCTCTCGTCCTGCGTGGGCGCGGTCTTGGTCGTGCCGTCCCATCCCTCACCGGCATAGGTCAGTGTTACCGTGATGGTGTCGTTTTTGGCAGCGGTAAAGCTGCCGCTGACCGTGATATAGTCCGCCTTGGCGACGGTATAGGCATACGTCTCGCCGGCGTAGACGATGTATGCGCCGTTCTCGTCTGCTGTGATCGTGCCGCCCACGGGGTGGGTCACGGTCACCGTGGCGTCCGCCGGAGTTACGGCAAAGGTCAGGGTACGGGTGGCAAGTTCGCTCAGCGTGATGGTCTCGTTCACATCGGCGCTAACGGTGATGTTCCCCGTCTTGGTCTCGTAGCCGAACTTGCTGACGGTGTAGGCATAGGTACCGGCGGCAACGGTGTATGCGCCGTTTTTGCCGGTGATCTCCGCGCCGCTACGGTCCTTCAGCACCACCGTTGCACCGTCGGGAGTGTTAAGGGTGAGGGTGTGGGCTGCGGCGGCGGCAAAATCCTTGAGCCGGACATAGTAACTGCTGCCACTTTCGCTGAAAGACAAGGTGAGTTTTTCATCCTTATTCAACACCGTGCTAAAGGTTTTCCAACCGTTCTCCTCGTAGGCTGTCAGCAGAGTAGTACCCTTTTTCACGGTAAAGGCAGAATCGTCTTCCCATGAATATTCGGCTTTATTTCCCTTTGCAAGATACCGGAAGGACACCAAGCGGGACTCTGTCGCCGTCAGGGTCAAGGAAGTCGCACCGTAACTCCTTCTATTGCTCTCCAAATAGTTCCCACCAGCAGCCCGTACCGGTTCAAAGCCATATCGTGTGCCGTTCTCGGCGGTGATACCGTCCAGGCCGGCAAAGAAATCGTTAAAGGTCAGCGACTTGACGAACTCCAGGCCTATGGTCTTGGCAGCCTTGACCACAAAACTCCCAGACAAGGTATCGCAGCCATCCAACTTGGCCGTGTAGGTATAGTCCCCGGCGGGGAGAGTGCAGTTCGCGCCGCTGCCCGTGTAGGCGGTGATACTGCCGGACTTGACGGTGATGGTCGGTTCGGCGTTCACGCCCTCCGGCTTGGTGATGTTGAAGGTCACCGTCTGCTTTGCCAACTCGGTCAGCTTGACGGTCTTGTTCACATCGGTGGTCGCAACACTGATCGTGCCGGTGGCCGTCTCATAGCCAAACTTGCTGACGGTGTAGGTGTAGTCGGTATTCTTGGCAGCGATATAGACATTCTTGCCTTTTTCGCTGTCCGCAGACTCCTTGTAAACGGTGGTGTTTCCCTGTTTCAGTGTTACCGCCGCATCATCGGGGGTAAACTTCAGGGTAATGACCGGCAGCTTGACAAGGGTAACGGTAATGGTGTTGTTCCCCTCTTGGGCGGTAAACTCCTGCGTTACCTTTTCGTAGCCTTTCTTTTCCACCGTATAGGTGTATTTTTCGCCAACTGTCAGGGCATAACTTCCGTCTGTACCCGCTGTCAGGCCGGTGTAGCCCTTTTTCAGCGTCACAGTGGCATCAATTGCCGTTCCTGCCGCATCCTTGACATCAAAGCGCACGGTGGGCAGCACCTCGGCGCGGAAATTGCGCAGCCAAATGCAATCTTGCCCCTTGTCCCCGCTGCTATCTTTTCGGTAGTTTACGGTGACCTTATCCCCGGCATTTACAGCGATGGAAAACTCTTTCCAATCTTGCTTTTCACCACTGTATCCGCCGCCGGTTGAACCAAATTGGTTTCCCTGTTGATTGTTAATATCTACGCGCAGGCCATCATAATTTTTTTCGGAGTCGGTTTTGCAGTCAAAGGTCAACTGGGCAGCCTTGGCAAAGGTCAGGGTCAGACTGGAGGTGGTGTTGCCCTTCTTTTCATTGGTGGATTTCAGGACATAACCGCCATCCAGCAGCACCGGCTCAAATTTGTAGGAGGTGCTGTTTTGCGCTGTGGCAATGCCATTGAGTCCCGTGAAAAAGTCAGCAAAGAGCATTGCGTCCTTCACCTTGATGGTAAAGGTGGCGGTTTTGCCCCTGTACTTGACAGTGACGATTTGGCTATCTGTAGGATTTTCGGTGCTAAAGCCCTCACAGGTCACACCGGCGGCGGCATAGTCGCCTTCAATGGTGCGGGTTTCATTGGTGCCATCATAGTTCACCGTGAGGACCATGCCGGTCAGGTCAAGTTCGGCATCGCCCTTGTAGTACTCCGTCTTTGTGGGAGCCTTGGTCACCGCAATGCTCTGCACCTTTTTCAGCGCCACGGTTTGGGTGCTGTTCTCGTTGGGAGTCACGGTGCCGGAGGCGGGCTCATAGCCCTCCTCGGTCGTCTCGGCGGTGTAAGTATAGGCGTGACCCTTCAGCATCTGATAGGTCGTTCCCTCGGTGGGCGCAACCTGCGTCTCGCCGTCCTTGAGGGTGAGCGTGGCATTCTCCGGAGTCACGGTGAAGGTCACGGTGACCCACTGTGCAGCATCCTCCGCCAGCGTAACAGTAACATTGGCAGGATCAGCCACGGGGTTGTCCTTATCGGTCACGGTCACGCTGCCGGTCTGCTGCGTGTAGCCGGGGCAGGACACGGTATAGGAATACGGTGCATCGGCGGCAGGCAGCGCCACGGTGGTGGAGCCGGTATAAGTGCCGCCGTTGATTTCGAGCGTGGCATTCGCGGGAGCAATGGTAAAGCGTACCGCCGCGGTGGGGGTCTCCCAGCTGAGGGCGGGATAGTCCCCGCTCTTGACCATGAAGCCATCCCCTAACAAAGCCGCAAACGCGGGGGATTTCATTTCATCGGCGGTTTTTGACGTTGCCGTCTGGCTATTGCCGTTGGCACCGGCAGATGCCGTGGTATCCAGATAGGAGCAATTCGTCACGGTGGAGTTGTAGCACCAACCGGCGATAGCGGCGTAATTCGATGTATCCGCAGTTGCAGAAATTGTCCCTATGCTATAGCAATTTGTAACCGTTGTTCCTCCGCCGGTGTTATTTGTAGCATTTCCTACAATGCCGCCTAAGCACACGCCCTTATCGCTTCGATCGCTGGAAATCGTTCCAGTGTTGTAGCAATTGCTGATACTCGTATTCTTCGACTCAGCGACAATGCCCCCTACATAACGGTCGGTAGCCAGAATATCAGCTTTATTCGCGCAGCCAGTTATCGTTGCATCAGTAGCCTGTCCAGCAATGCCTGCTACACATTTCTTACCGGTCACCTTTCCCTCGACCGTAACGTTTTTCACAACTGCACCGGCAGCCAGCTTTGCAAACAGCGCCTGATAGTCGCTATCACCGCTGATCGCCAGCGTCACGGTGTGGCCGTTGCCGTCAAAGGTGCCGGAAAAGTCGCTGGCATAGGGCTCGGTGACGATGATATCCTTCGTCAGCGTATAGCTGCCGCTGGCGTCCATCGCCGCAAACTCCTTCGCGGAGCTGACAGTTCCTTCCGCCAGCGCCAGCGCCGTGCCGCCGCTGCGGGCAGACCGGGACACAGGCGTTTCCGGAGCAGGCTCCTGCTGCTCCTGCGTCTCCTCATTCTCGGCAGGGACGGTGTTCTCCGTGTCCACCGGAGCTATCTGTTCCTGCTGGGTCTGCTGCTCCTGATCCGCGGCCAGCGTGTCGGCCAACACGGAGGTGGGCAGCAGGCTGACGACCATCACGACGGTCAGCAGCCAGCTTATGACTCTCTTCTTCATGTCTCTTTCTCCTTTATGTAAATTTTTTGTCGACGTGAGGGGGTGGGCGGGGATGCGGCAACATCCCCGCCCCACTTATGGAAAAGCACGCGGCCAATGGCCGCCTCAGCTTGACAAAGGGGACTCGTCTGCACAGTTTCACGGTCAGATGGAAAGCGCACGGCGCCTCAGCTTGACAGTCGAGTTTTCCGCACCGCTTCGCTGTGTATGGCAGCGTGTCAGTCTGGCAAGGAGAGTATTTTTCATGCAGGGCATGAAAAACAGGACAGAGTGCACTCTGTCCCGCGAAAATGAAACGCTGCCCGGCGCAAAGCCGGACAGCGAACGCAATAGATACGACCCCTGCACCACGGAAAGACATCGCCGCCCCCGCCGCCCGCCCAAAAGGGCCGGCCGCGAAAAAGGTGGTGCAAAAAACACCGACCTCCCGTTCAGGAGGTCAGCGTGGTACATCTACATGGTGGTACAAGATTCCCGCACACGGAGAGCGCGCCCGCTGCAACTTTGTCCTACACAATGCAATTCTCCTGGCTCGCGCCGCGGGGGGCAGACATCCCTCCTCGTTTGCAGCCTACCTTCTCATGGGCTTACCCACAATGGCGGACTTTCGTCCCGGCGGCTCTCGCCGCTTC
>OEIM01000702.1_pt1 | contig 12425 bp, 11 predicted proteins | sample 1538341 | NCBI WGS metagenome assembly OEIM01 (sample SAMN02324081, study PRJEB22366) | human gut metagenome | biome: human | place: Canada: Ontario | collected 2010-10 | reverse complement strand
GGTATATGGCAAGCAGAGAATAAGCTTGTTTTTTTGTTTTTCGTACAGTTTTAAATCCGAGAGTTTATTGTTTGCCGTAATTTTTGTGACTTTGTATGTATATGTGCCGTGTTTGTAGAAATTGACATAAATCTCATCACCGATTTTTGCGGAATGGAGCGATTTAAACTCCGAATCAAAATTGTCACCGACAAAAGCAACTGTGCCGTTATTCCACGGCTCGGTTGAATTCTTTGACATATAAGCCGTGCCGGTTTCGATATCGTCAAGATAAAGAACGGGACAAGAAACAGCCGGATTTTTGCAGTTAACTGTTGCGACATATCCGCCGGATTTGAGCTGCGAAAATTTATTATACTCATTAAGACTGTATTTTGAAATGTTTACATTGGATACTGCGGCAACGGAAACGGCGTTTGACGACTCAATTATTTTTGGGGCGGCAAACCATATAATCGCAATAACGACCGCAGACAACAGCACAGGAACAATAAATGCTCTGCGTACAAAGTTAAATTTCAGTGAATCCATAAAATCTGTCCTAACCGAATATAAATAGTATAGATTATATTATACAATACTATCGAAACAGTTTCAAGGACATATATTGTCTATTTTTGTCATCAGCGCAAAAGAATATGCAGTATATTTTGTTGATATTGCACAACAAAACACATTGTCACTTGAAAATCGAAATGCGATATGATAATATCGGCACAAGGAATGACACAAAGGAGCGATACAATGGTATTATACTTCACCGGAACGGGAAACAGCAAATATATTGCCGAAAAAATTGCAAAAGCACTCGAAATGGATATTGTATCTATAAACAAAAAAATCAAAACAAATGATTTTTCTCAAATAAACAGCAAAGACGAGTTGATATTTTCACTGCCGACTTACGGCTGGAGAATACCGAGAATTGTTTCGGATTGGATAGAAAAGATAAAATTCAGCGGATGCAAAAAGGCATATTTTGTGATGAACTGCGGCGGTGAAATCGGAAACGCCGAAAAATATTTAAAAAAGCTTTGCGAAAATGTTGGCTTTGAATATATGGGAGTTAAAGAAATAGTAATGCCCGAAAACTATATTGCACTTTTCGACGCACCCGATGAAAACGAGGCAAGGCAAATCATTGAAAAAGCACAGCCTGGAATAAACGCGGCAATTCAAACAATCAAAGACGGCTCAAAATTCAGAGTGCACAAAGCAAATATAGAGGACAAAGCAAAAAGCTCGATTGTAAACGATGTGTTTTTCAAATTCACGGTAAAGGCGAAAAAATTTTATACAACGGAAAGCTGCACCGGATGCGGCGCCTGCGTTGCACTTTGTCCGCTGAACAACATTGAACTTGAAAGCGGCAAACCGAAATGGGGCAAGAATTGCACACACTGCATGGCATGCATATGCCGATGCCCGAACAAAGCGATTGAATACGGCAAATCAAGTTTCGGCAAGCCGAGATATAATTGTCCGAATATTTAATATAAAAGCAAAACAGCGATTAATGTGAAAATGCATTAATCGCTGTTTTTTGTCATTTTGATTTTATTCATCAAGGTATTTACTGCAAACAGGACAGTTTTTTCTGTTGTCGGGCAAATTAACGATGTGAAAACGCATTGTCAGCGCATCGTAAGTCAAAAGCCTGCCGGTGAGTAAATCACCGATGCCGAGAAGATATTTGATTGCCTCGGTTGCTTGAAGAGTGCCGATAACGCCGCTCATGGCACCGATAATACCTGCTTGTCTGCCGGTGGGAACAGTACCCTTCGGCGGTGCTTCGCGAAACATGCAGCGATAGCATGGCGACGCACCGGGAACATATGTCATAAGCTGACCCCTAAAGCGGAGTATTCCGCCGTGGCAATACGGCTTTTTGCCTCTTACGCAAGCATCATTAATAAGAAACTTGGCATCAAAATTGTCTGTTGCCTCGACTATAAAATCATAGTCTTTAATCAAATCGTCGATATTAGATTCGTCGACAAACATTTTGTATGCAATCACATTTACATCCGGATTGAGGCGATTGAGTTTTTCTTTTGCGGAAACGACCTTTTCCCTGCCGAGGTCGGGCGTTGAATGGAGAATTTGGCGCTGAAGATTTGTTAAATCAACAACATCGTTATCAACAATGCCGAGAGTACCGACACCTGCGGCACAAAGATAATATGACACGGCAGAGCCTAAACCGCCCGTGCCGATAACAAGCACCTTTGAAGAAAGCAGTTTTTCCTGCCCCGACTCCCCTACTTCGTCCAAAGCCAAGTGGCGCGCATACCGTTCGCGCTGATCATCAGTTAGCATTCAAATTACCTCCGCCGAATACACAAAATTATATTTGAATAATACCATCTGTTACCTACCGAGTCAATAGATTCGGTTATTTTATTTCAAACGCAAAATAAGCGTTGTCGCCGTACCAAAGCGGAAAGTTTGTGCCACAAACATTGTCGCAGAGGATAAACGCCAAGCCGTCAGAAAGGCTTTCTGTCTTGTTGTCAAATTGCAGGATTTTGCCGTGCCCCAATGACACAAGCGGCGAAACGAGCAAGCCGAGCTTTCGGCTGACGACATAATATCGCTTTGCGACGATTTAATTGAGGCGCACAAGTGATGGCTTTCACAATATAAATAAAATCATTGAATTGTATTCAGCCGTATGATACAATAAACTCATATTGAAAAAAAGGAGCGCTGATAAATGAGTGATACTAACGGCAAAAAGAAATCCAAAGGCGGCGTATGGCAATTTATAAAGTTTGCGCTGTTTTCGGCATCGGCAGGAATTATCCAGGTTGTTGCATTCACATTAATGAACGAAGTTATAATCAAACTTGATTTCTTTCAAAATTTGATGGCAAACAACGAAACATTCGCAAGAATAATGAAAAACGAATACGGACCGATGTATTTGATTGCACTTATTTTGTCGGTGCTGTGGAATTTCACATTCAACAGAAAGTTCACTTTTAAATCGGCAGCAAATGTACCGATAGCAATGCTTAAGGTTTTTGCATTTTATCTTGTATTCACACCGATTTCAACATTGATTGGCAACCATTTCACCTCAACATATTCAAACTTAGCCGGAATCAACTACATAGTTCTCGGTTGCACGATGGCTTGCAATATGATTACCGAATTTTTGTATGACAAATTTGTTGTTTTCAAAAATCAGGAAAACACGGCTGTTAAAAAAGAAAAATAATGCACAACACAGCAAAAATACCGTGTACCTAAAAGGTACACGGTATTTTTTAATCGGCGCGGTTTAGCCGCTTTATCGACAGTCTGAATTTTAATTTTTTGATTTTTGCGCCTTCTTTTCGGCACGTTTTTTCTTATACTCGTCAAGCTTGGAATTGAGCAGCTCGATAAGTTTGCTTAAATTTCTGTATATTGACTCACCTGCAAACGAGAAAACAACCATAAGCAAAATTGAAATTTCGGATTTCATGCTTGTGAGTGCGAAAAGACTTTTGAGGAAAATGCCGCAAAGGACAAGACCTGTGACATTGAGCGCCAAAATACCGTATTTAATCGGGGTGAACGGCTTACTGATATTAATAAGAATCATAAATCCGATGACGCACAAAAGCATTGTGGAGGCGGTTGCTATATCCTCCTTGGGAAGAGAAAAGACATTGCCGCAAACAACAAGCGCACCGACTGCGAGAACATCCGCAAGTCCTGCCGGCAGAGCCTTAAGCAATACATTTTTGAGGAAATGGCCCTGAATACGGTTTTTGTTAGGTTCAAGTGCAAGCAAAAATCCGGGAATACCGATTGTAAACATACCGATAAGTGAAATCTGCGACGGCTCGAGCGGATATGTGATAAGAAACACAGCCGAGAAAACGGACAGCAAAAGTGAAAAAATGTTTTTAACAAGGAAAAGGCTTGACGAACGCTGAATGTTGTTTACAACTCTTCTGCCCTCGAAAACAACATCGGGCATTTTTGAAAAGTCGGAATCCATCAAAACAACCTGCGCCGCCTGCGATGCTGCTTCACTGCCCGAAGCCATTGCAACACTGCAATCGGCGTCTTTCATTGCGAGAATATCGTTTACGCCGTCACCTGTCATGGCAACAGTGTGACCAGCCTCTTGGAGAGCCTGAACAAGTTTTTGCTTTTGCTTTGGCGTAACTCTGCCGAAAACGGTGTATTGAACAGCCGCCTGCTTGATTTTTTCGTCTGTATCAAGGAGTGACGCATCGATATATTTATCAGAATTTGCAATGCCTGCTTGCTTTGCAACCTCGGAAACGGTTTTTGGGCTGTCGCCCGAGATAACCTTAATGGCGACATTTTGCTCATTAAAATATTGAAATGTTTTTACTGCGCCTTTACGAATCGGGTTTGAAAGGACAACGAAGCCGAGCGGCTCTGTCATGCCTGAATCGGCCTTTTTGGCAAGGAGCAAAACGCGATAGCCTTTTTCGGCAAACGGAGTAATTTCGCCTGCGACGGACTCAAAATTATCTTTCATAACAAACTCGGGTGCGCCGAGAATGAATGTGCCGTCGCGGAATGTGATTGTGCTGAACTTATCTGTTGACGAAAACGGCTGAACGCTGACAGCAGTGCGCTTATTATACATACCGTTTGTATTGAGAACCGCGGCGTAATCCTTAATCGCCAGCATAGTTGCATTGTTATCGACTGCCGCTGTAGCGTAATCGACAAACAAGCCCTTAAGCTCCTCGGGTGTAATCAAGCCGTTGTTGAGACAGTAAACATTGTCAACTGTCATATTAGGCTCTGTAATTGTACCCGTTTTATCAACACAAAGGACATCTACACGCGCAAGCGCCTCGATGCTTTTCATATCGTGAAGAAGAACTTTTTGTTGAGCGAGCCTGATTGTGCCGAGCGCAAGCGCAATTGTTGTGAGCATATAAAGCCCCTCGGGAATCATACCTGTGATTGCGGCAACGGTCGAAACAATGCCCGTTTTAAAGGTTTCGTGATTAATCCAATAGCTTTGATAAAAGAGAATCAGTCCGATTGGGATAATTGCAATACCCATCCATTTAACGATTTGGTTGATTGATTTAACCATTTCGGACTGCTCACCGGAGCCCATCTCTTTTGCCTCCTTGGTGAGCTTATAAATATATGCCTCCTCGCCGACATTGACAAGCCTTGCACAACACTGACCCGAAACTACGAAGCTGCCCGACATAAGCGATGAGCCGCCGACCTTTTCGATTTCATCGGACTCACCGGTCAAAAGAGCCTCGTTGACCTTTATATTTCCGCTGATTACAACTGCATCGGCACAGATTTGGTCACCTGCCGAGAAAACAACAACATCGTCCTTTACAAGCTCTTCTGTGGAAATTTTGACCTGTCTGCCGGAGCGAATAGCAACAGCATGAGGAGAATTGAGAATACTCATTTTTTCAAGCGTTTTCTTTGCTCGAATCTCCTGAAAAATTCCGATAAGCGAGTTGCCGATAACTACGGGAAGGAAAGTGAGATTTCTGAACGATCCGACAACACACAAAAGAACGGCGATTATGAAGAATATAAGGTTGAAATATGTGAGTGTATTTGAGCGAATAATTTCCTTAACAGATTTATCGGTTGAAATCTCCGCTTTATTGACAAGACCGGCGTTTTCTCTTGCGGCGACCTCGTTTTCATTAAGACCCATAATAACATTGTTTTGTTGCTCGGGCATTTTATCATCTCCGAATCCGAAACCGAATAATTAAAATTAGCATATATAACATATATAATTATACAAAATGACGCATAATTTAGCAATAAATCAAACCTAAAAAAGTCTTAATTTTTTGTATTTTATTGAATTTGCGTGGAATTTATCGTCTTATCGGTGAAATTTGTACTTGACCTAAAGCCAGGTTCAATCAATATTCCTAAATTAAAACCCCGCCCTTAATCAAAGCATGCCCAACAATTGACTTTGCGAAAAGCAATTGTTGACAAACGCCTTCAAGAACAAGGCTGAGTGCTGAGCAAAATCGCAGGCAAATCATTAGCGAACCGAAACAACATCTATTAATATAAAAACGACAGACAAACTATTTATCCGTCGCCTTTGCTTTATTGTGTCATTATACAAGCCGCAAGGGACATATATTTTAGAGGTGATGAAAATGTTAAGTGCAATAATATCGGCAATAAGCGCAAACATACTCTATTTTATTTTACACATTCAAAACGGCTCGTCGTTCCCAAAGCCGCTGAGCGCAAAGGAGGAATATGCCCAGCTTGAAAAAATGGCGCAAGGAGACAAAAATGCAAGAGCTGTTTTGATTGAGCGCAATTTGCGCCTTGTGAGCCACATTGTGAAAAAATACTATTCAAAAACGAATGACACGGACGATTTAATATCAATCGGCACAATCGGATTGATAAAGGCTATCGACTCGTTTGATTATACAAAGGGCACGCGCCTTGCAACATACGCATCGCGGTGTATTGAAAATGAAATACTTATGTATTTTCGCAGTTTGAAAAAACAGGGAAACGATATTTATCTCGGTGATGCGATTGACACCGACAAAGACGGAAATCCGCTGACAATCGAAGAGGTTATAAGCGACAACAGAAATCTTGCCGAGGATTTGGAAACGAAGACACAATGGGAACAGGTAGCAAAAATTATCGAAAACATAAAAGATGAACGCGAGCGCGAAATAATAATTTTGCGATACGGATTAAACAACAAAAAGCCGCTGACACAGCGCGAGATTGCCGAGCGGCTAAAAATCAGCCGTTCGTATGTATCAAGAATCGAAAAAAAGGTTTTAAACGATATTAAAAAGAAAGTAAAATAATACATCATAATATGAGAAAAAACGGAGCTCAAATGAGCTCCGTTTTGTTTTTTAAGTCTTAAATATTGACGGATTAAAACTTGATGATTTCAAGTGCGGCGTTAATGTCGCCCTCAACCTTAAGTTTGCCTGTTGTGAAAGCTACGATTGGGTCAAGTTTGCCGTTTATAAGTTTTATGAAATTTGTGCCGTTCATAATGAGAATTGCGTTTCTGTCGTAATACTCATAAGGCTCAACATGTACCTTGCCGTCCTTAATTTCTATATAGAAAATACCATTAACGGATTTGCCCTCGATATTAATGCGAGGGTGCCCGGCACGGAAGAAACATCAATATCATAAAACTTGTTTCTTGCCGCTTCAACGATTGATTCATATGTCATTGCCACAATAAATACCTCCGATAATTTGATGATACAATTTTACCATATTTTGCCTGCAATATCAAGGCATTTAGAAAAGCAATATAACTGTAAATTTGACAAAAAGATTTATTTTACCGTATATCCTGCGTCCTCAATTGCCTTTTTAACGGCTTGCATATCGGGCTCTGCCGTGCAGGTTATAACTGCATTGTTATTCTCGTGGCTCGGCTTTGCCTCCTGTATTTCGGGGAACGATTCGAGAATCTTTTTAACCGTTGCCTCGCAGTGAGGGCACATCATACCTTCGATATTGATTGTTTTTATGATAGTTTGTGACATGGTTGAAAACTCCTTTAAATCTAAATCAATTTTTTTATTTTTTCTGTCATGCTTTGCGCTGTGGATATTGACAAGATTGAGTCGCAATGCATTTGTGACAACGCAAAAACTTGAGAGGCTCATCGCCGCCGCACCAAACATCGGGTTAAGCGTCCAGCCGGTAAGCGGAATCCAACAGCCTGCGGCAAGCGGAATACCTATTACATTATATATAAACGCCCAAAACAGATTTTCGTGAATGTTGGTGAGCGTTTTACGGCTGAGGCGAATAGCCGTCGGAACATCCGAAAGCCTGCTGTTCATCAAAACGACATCTGCGGCGTCGATTGCAATATCGGTGCCTGCGTCAATAGCGATGCCTATATCGGCACGAGTAAGCGCCGGAGCATCGTTTATACCGTCGCCGACCATTGCGACCTTGCCGTATTCCATAAGGCGGCGGATAACACCCTCCTTGCCGTCGGGCAGAACATCGGAAATAACGGCATCAACACCGACCTGCTTTCCGATAACCTCGGCGGTGCGATGATTGTCGCCAGTGAGCATAACAACCTTGATGCCCATTTTTTGAAGTTCTGCGACAGCGGCAGGGCTGTCCTCCTTAATAACATCGGCAACTGCGATAATGCCGAGTAATTTGTTATTTTTCATAAACAGCATCGGCGTTTTTCCCTGCGAGGCAAGCTCATTTGCTTTTTGCCCGACATCGGAGGGCATATTATCAATCTTTGACGAAATAAACTTAAAAGCGCCGCCGATTAACTCGTCATCGCCCATATTTGCGCTGAGTCCGTTACCTGCGATAGCCTTAAAATCGCTGACAGGCATTGCGGCAACATTATTTTTTGCGCCGTATTCCGTGATTGCCTTTGCAAGCGGGTGCTCACTGTTTGACTCGAGCGAGCAGGCAACCGTCATAAGCTCCTCCTCGGTACAACCGAGCGGCACTATATCGGTAACCTTCGGCTTGCCTTGAGTGATTGTGCCGGTTTTGTCGAGAGCGACAATTTGTATTCTGCCCGTTTCTTCAAGCGATGCGGCGGTTTTAAACAAAATGCCGTTTTTTGCGCCCTTACCGTTTCCGACCATAACGGCCACCGGAGTTGCCAAACCGAGCGCACACGGACAACTGATTACGAGCACCGAAATCGCCCTTGCAAGCGAAAAGCCGAATGATTTGCCGACAGCAATCCATACTATGAATGTAACAACGGCTATACAGATTACGGCAGGGACAAACACGCCGGAAACCTTGTCTGCGATTTTTGCAATCGGCGCCTTTGTAGCGGCGGCATCGCTGACCATTTTGATTATCTGCGAAAGTGTTGTATCCTCCCCTACTCTTGAAGCCTCGCATTTGATGAATCCCGACTGATTGATTGTGGCGGCTGAAACGGTGTCGCCCTGCACCTTATCGACCGGGATGCTTTCACCGGTGAGTGCAGATTCGTCAACGGCGGTTGAGCCGTCGATAATAACAGCATCAACCGGTATGCTTTCGCCGGGGCGAACAACAAATATATCGCCCTTTTTAACCTGCTCGACCGGGAGTATTTTTTCAATGCCGTCAACGATGACATTTGCCGTTTTAGGTGTGAGCGACATAAGTCCCTTAAGTGCATCTGTTGTTTTGCCCTTTGAATGAGCCTCGAGCATTTTGCCGACCGTAATAAGCGTCAAAATCATTGCGGCGGATTCGAAATAAAATTCGTCCATATAGGACATTGCCTTTTGCATATCCCCTGCCGCTTGGGCAACAGTCATTGCAAAAAGCGCATAGGTGCTGTATGCAAACGAGGCGCCCGAGCCGAGGGCAACAAGCGTGTCCATATTAGGTGATTTGTGAATAATTCCCTTAAAGCCGTTTATAAAAAACTTTTGATTAATTACCATTATAATAATGGCAAAAAGCATTTCTGCAAGACCCATTGCAACATGGTTGCCGTTCATAAACGATGGAAGTTTCCACCCCCACATCATATGCCCCATTGATATATACATGAGCGGGAGCAAAAACACAATTGAGGCAATCAGTCGGTTGCGAATTTTCGGCGTTTCGGTGTCCTTAAGCGGCTCATCGTCTGCAACGGCACCGGTTTTTTTGCCGTCTTTAAGTGACGCGCCGTAGCCTGCCGCCTCAACGGCGGCGATAATATCGGACGGAGCGGCAGTGCCGTCAACGCCCATTGAATTTGTAAGCAGGCTGACCGCACACGAGGTTACGCCGTCAACAGCGTTTACCGCTTTTTCCACCCTTGCGGAGCAGGCGGCACAGCTCATACCTGTTACATTATACTGTGTCATAAAATCACCTCAAATACTTTATTTCATAAGTTTTTGAAGAGTATTAAGCAAATCATCGACAGTTTCGGTTTTGCCGGCTTTAATATCATCGGTAACGCAGGTTTTTATATGCTCCGACAAAAGCTGCTTGTTGAATGAATTAAGTGCGGCTGTTGCAGCGGCAACCTGTGTGATAATATCGGTGCAATAGGCATCGTTTTCAACCATACCCTTTATGCCGCGGATTTGACCCTCGATTCTGTTAAGACGATTTATAAGCAATTTATGCTCTTCGTCACTGCGCTGTTTTGTTTTGTGACAGCAACAGTCTTTTTTATCTTCCATAAATTCCACATCCTTATGCCACAATAATATACCCTTAGGGGGTATTTGTCAAGAGCAAAATTTAAAATAACTGCGGCAATGCGGCTCAGATTGATTTTGTATTTTTTTAGGAAAGTCAAAAAAAGTCAAAAAAATTTCAAAAAAGTTATTGACTTTTATTGACCTTTGTGATATAACAACAATTGAAGGACAAAGAAAGTCAAAGTCAGAGAATTGAATTAACAGTGACTGTTGACCTAATGCCTACCCAACTGAAAGAAGATGATTAAAAAATGAAAATGTCCGATATAATAACCGATATGATTCTTGATATGTTTGACGATTCGACATCAAGCGTGCAAATCCAACGAAACGATTTAGCAAACAGAATCGGCTGTGTTCCGAGTCAGATAAATTATGTCATAACATCAAGATTCACACCGGAGGCAGGATACAGAATCGAAAGCCGCAGAGGCGGCGGCGGATATATTTTAATCACCCGTGCAGACAGCAAGCAAACAGCGTTGATGGGGCTTGTAAACAGTATCGGCGATGAAATTGACGAACGCACCGCCAAGGCAAACCTTTATAACTGCCACTATCAAAAACTGATTGACGACAAAGCAACTAACATGATGGCCGCCGTGATGAACGAAAGCAACTTTAAAGGACTGTCGCCGCAGGCGGCAAACCAAGTAAGGGCAAAGCAATTAAAGCAAATGCTCCTTGCATACATTAATTGACGACACTATACAATAATATAGGAGGAAATAATTATGAAATGCACACATTGCCACGAAAAAGAGGCAAACACACATATTAAAAGAACAATCAACGGAGTCACACAGGAAATGTATCTTTGTGAAGACTGTGCAAAAGAACTCGGTGTAATGGACGAATTTGCATTTGAGCCGTTGAGCATGGACAATTTCTTCGGAAACCTTTTGGGTGCGGGAGTTTCGGCACTCAATTCGCTTACGGGAATCGACAGATGCTCAAGCTGCGGAACATCATTCACCGACATTATCAATTCGGGCAGAGTAGGCTGCGCAGACTGCTATACAAAGTTTGAAGATAAGCTCGAGCCGAGCATTGAAAAGCTGCACGGCAGAACAAAGCATATCGGCAAATTTGTGACATACAGTGAAGAGGCAGAGCCGAAAAAAGATGACAGTGCTCCGAAAAAATCTGAGCCGAAGAGCGAGATTGAAAAGCTCAAAGAGGATTTGAAGCTCGCCGTTAAGGAGCAGCGTTTTGAGGACGCGGCTGTTATGCGCGACAAAATCAAGGATTTAACACAGGAGGGCTGATAAATGAGCAAATGGTACCAAGGCAACGGTAAAAATTCGGATGTAGTATTGTATTCAAAGGTGAGATTGGCAAGAAACCTTGCGGATATGCCGTTTCCGAACAGAATGAGCAAGGAAATAAAGCGGTCGGCGACAAAAAAAATTTACGCAACGCTGAAAAGCAGCGAAGTTGCGCAGGAATTTGATGTAATCGACCTGTCGGCAGTGAGCAAAATCAAAGCCGTGTCATATGCGGAAAAGCAACTGATAAGCGCAGATTTTGCAAAGCAACGCGAAACATCCGCATTTATGCTGTCAAAAGATGAAGATGTGTCGATAATGATTTGCGAGGAAGATCATATCAAAATCAACTCGTTCGCACCGGGTCAAGACCTTGACGCGGCATACGAAAAAGCAGACAAAATCGACGATATATTTATCGACAATCTTAAAATCGCATTTTCAAATAAATTGGGATTTTTGACGGCGTCGCCCATCAATTTGGGCACCGGGCTTAAGGCATCGTTTGCACTGCACCTGCCTGCGCTTGCACAAAGCAACGCGATTTACAAGCTTTCGGCGATGGTCGGAAAGCTTGGCTTGTCACTGCGGCCGCTTTATCAAAACGGCAACGGCGACATATACATTTTGTCAAACCAAATCTCTCTCGGCATAACCGAAAAGGGCGCGATTGACAACGCAAACGCAATTTGCGACCAAATCGTAAAGCAGGAGAGAGGCGCAAGAGATCAACTCAAAGATAATTTTGAGTTTGAAGATAAATTATACAGAACTTTGGGCATACTTAAATCGGCAAGACGACTTGACACGCCCGAGTTTTTAAACAGCATATCGCTTGTTCGACTCGGAATATCGCTTGGATATTTTGACATTGAATACAAAACAATAGGCGAAATGCTTTACACCCTGCAAAACGCATCGCTCATCGACAGCGCAAAAACGCCGCTGACAGAGCAAATGTGCGAAAAGCTCAGGG
>OEIM01000697.1_pt1 | contig 12476 bp, 10 predicted proteins | sample 1538341 | NCBI WGS metagenome assembly OEIM01 (sample SAMN02324081, study PRJEB22366) | human gut metagenome | biome: human | place: Canada: Ontario | collected 2010-10 | reverse complement strand
GGAGATGAAACGACACCTAATAGCCTCATCAGAAAAGTACTAAAAAGCATTTCAGACATACGCAACCGACATAAAGGAACTAAATAAACGACAAAAAGCAAGGAAAAAGCGACAAAACCGATAGCCGGGGGAGAATAATAAACAAACAAATATATTCAAACTAATAAATACCATACTAAAAAGCATGGAAAGTTTTAGGCGCTCAAGGCTGTCAATAGCCAGATACCGCATATTGAAAGAGAGCAAACTGCAATTATGCCAGTATATCGAAAGCAATGAAAACCAAGAATTACTGAAATTGTTGCGAGATGATTCGTGCAAGATTGTCTGATATATGTTAATATTTCATGGCAAATAAGCATTTCCCAGTACAAACGCACTACAATCACAAATAAATGTAGTAGATTTGTCCTAAAATAAAGAGTACAGGCATGAAAAGCAAGAGATATAATAACAGTTTTACCTCCTCTAGTATGGTAAAGGAAGAAGGTCGGACAGCCTATTACAAGCTGCTGGACAGTGTGCGTGACGGAGACGCGGTACGCATCAAACGGGGCGTATATGCCACAGCCGAGCAGTTGGCGGACACGATGATAGATGTGGAAGCCATCGTTCCAGGCGGAGTGCTATGCCTTTTCTCCGCATGGAATGTGCATGGGCTCACCACCTCATTGCCTCAGGCATACCATGTGGCGGTAAAAAGAGGTCGCAAAATCACGCTTCCAACATTTCCCAAGATAGAGCTCCATCATATCACAGACACGATGTTTGACATAGGTGTCGAGGAACTGGTTGTAAGCGGTTACCACATACATATATATAATAAAGAGCGATGCGTGTGCGATGCGGTGAAGTACCGCAACAAGATAGGCATGGATGTTTGTTCCGAAGTGGTGAATAACTACATTTCCCAGCCAGACAGAAATCTATCCCTGCTGATGGATTATGCCGACAAACTAAGAGTAAGACGAATCCTTGAACAGTATATTGCAATAAAACTATGAGTGAAATCAAAAATCCTGGAAAGTCCATCCGGGCAAAGCTGCTCAATGTAGCCAAGCAGAAGGATGTGTTCTACCAGACCATTCTGACCAGATATTTTCAGGAACGCCTATTGTACCGTATCTCACAAACTCATTACCGTGAGAACTTCTACCTGAAAGGTGGAGCACTAATGTATGCATACGAACGCTTTGCTGCACGTCCGACATTGGATATTGATTTTCTTGGCACGCATATCAGCAATGATGGCGAACGCATCGCCGAGGCGTTCCGTGAAATATGCGCTGTAGAGTGTGAGGAAGACGGAGTAAGGTTTGCTGCCGACAAGATTGCAGCACAGAACATCACCGAGTTCAAAGACTACCACGGTATCCGTCTAAGTATTCCGGCGACAATGGACACCATTGCCCAAGTGATGACAATGGACATTGGTTTTGGAGATGTGGTAACACCACATCCTGTATCATTAGATTACCCATTGTTATTAGAGGAACTGCCAGAAGCAAACATTCTTGCCTATTCCACTGAAACCGTGATTGCGGAGAAGATGCACGCCATCATAGACTTAGCTGACCAAAGCAGCCGGATGAAAGACTATTATGACATCTACCACCTGCTCACATCATTCAAATATGACAATACCATATTGCAGGAGGCTATCAACCGCACTTTCGAGAATCGTCATACTCTTTATAATGCAGATATGATGTTCTTCAGGAAAGACTTTCCCAACCATCCGCAGATGCAGTTACGATGGTCAGCATTTCTAAAAAAGGCAACTATCAAAAATAGCCTTTCATTCTCCGAGGTGGCACATTGGCTGCAAGAGGCTTTAATGCCATATTGGGAAGCATATGGACGTATGTAATACTTCCGACCATTAATACATTATACAAAAAGAGTGCACCTTCTCCCCCACCGGGAAAAAGGTGCACCACACAAACAAAACAAACAATAGTCTACCTTCACAGGCAGAGGAGAACCCATTATTCCATTTTTCCCATGCTACTATTACTAAAAGAAAAATGTTTAGGGCATGGATTCTCCAGGGGAAATGAGGCGCTTCACAGCGACATTAAGGATATAGGCCATTAAACTCATTTATTATACTATATGGGAAAAACCTACATCTTTTTCTATTCTCACAAAAACATGAAATGAAACAATTAATTTCCTTTTATTGTTTTCCAGACTGGCACTGCTACCACCGCACCGACAATCGGAGCCACAATAAACAGCCAGAGCTGGCTGATAGCCTCCATACCTGCAAACAATGCCGGGCCAATGCTACGGGCAGGATTAACCGATGTCCCCGTAACGGGAATACATACAATATGCACCAGTACCAAAGTCAATCCGATAGCCAGCCCGGCAAAATGAGGACTGCTATTATCCCGGTCGGTAGTGCCCAGTACAGTCAATACAAAGATGAACGTAAACACCGCTTCGGCCACAAATGCAGCCAGCAAATACGGCTCTTCAAAACCGTTGGCTCCCGTACCTTCTATCCCCATTGTGCCGGTAATCAACCACAGCAATGCAGAGCCAAGTATTCCGCCCGTCACTTGCGCTACGATATACACACCGGCTTCCATTACCGACAGTCCGCCATTCAGCCAAACGCCGATGGTGATGGCCGGATTGATATGACAGCCCGAAACAGGACCGATTGTGTACGCCATTGCCACCACCGACAAACCGAACGCGAAAGCAATCGTCAACACCGCGGCTACCGATGTCGCGCCGCCATTCAATACAGCAGCGCCGCATCCCATTAAGACAAGCACCATAGTGCCCACCATTTCAGCTATAAATTTCGTTTTCATAATCTACTTTTTCTACTCGTATAAGATATACTATTCTCTCTAATCATCCTCCCATTCCGAAGGCGGCAACGACTTCTTCCCATACCATTTCATCCAAGCACGAGATTTCCGCTTTCTCAAATAAAGCGCATCGCTACAATGCTCCAACGCTTCCCAGTCAAATGAAGAATGGTGTCCGAACCACCTCTCCAGCCAGTAAAGCAGATGATAACTCATGAACGCAACCAACATCCACCACCACGAAAGCCAGACGGACAACACCAGGGCGGGAAACAGCGCCAGAAAGAAACACTCCGTATACTGCCGCGCATGAATCCGAAGCTCCATATCCTCCCACACTTCCAGATACTTGAACCGGGTGAAACAACAACCGAAAATCATAAAATAATGCCTTTTCTTCCTGTTCAGGAAAGTTTTCGCCAACAGACTATTATATATTATCATATCCTCCTCTTCATTCAAAAAAGCAACATTGCAAAAGACCATCCAACTACCGGCCAACAAGCCCACCTTGTAACGACAAAGCGCTTTCAGTCCCGACATAGAAGAAAACGAGACAGCCCCGCAATGTTGCCTGAAATACCTTGAAATGAAATAAAACTATTATTCGACGATTACGACGCGGTTCAATTCAGGTTCACTGAAACGGTTGTTCGTATCGCCCTCCGCTTTCTTCACGAGACGTTCAGGGGAAATTTTATACTTTTCGACTAATAAATTGTACACATATTCCATACGTTGTTCACTCAAACGTTGGTTCAGTTCCTTGCTGCCCGTAGCGCTGTCCGCCGAACCAATCAGCGTGAAAGTCTTGTTCTTATCCGCCTTGATGGCGTTGTTCACATAAAACTCAAGATTGGTAAGTTCCTTCTTGTCCAGGGTAGCTTTGCCGATATTGAAGAACAGGGCTACCGGCGAAGCAGTCACTTTCGATTCATTCACCACTTCCGGTTTCCGATTTCTGGCAGCTTCCAGTTCGGCGGCAAGACGCTGTGCTTCGGTGCTCAAATCATGATTTTTGGCACGAAGCGCGTTGATACGTTCATTATAAGATGAATAATCTGCCGGAGCCACTTTCTCGACACGATTGAAACGGGTCTTGCCCAACTTCACGCTTAGCCCCAGTGTCACAGAACTCATTCCTTCACCTTTGCTGCCACTTACAGTTCCGTCAAAAGACTCTTTCACAAGCATCTGTCGTCCTTCCAGAGTCAGGTCCAGACGCTTGCCCAGGCGGAACGTATTCAAAATACCAATGTTGGCGGCAATTTCATTATCATGCGTACTGTTTCCCCACGAACGTGCCCAGCCGAAACCGACAAACGGAATCACATTCCACACACGTTTCTCATTGAATCCGAGGAAACCGTTCGACCAGTTCCACATAAAGTCCGCATGGAGATTGGAAACATTAAACTCTTCCTTATAATAACCGCGATGCGCCCCTTTGGCATACATCCCGCTTGCATCCGTCAGCCCCTTGGCTTTCAGACCCGAATATTGTAGGCGGACTCCGTAAGAAGGAGTTATCCACTTGCCCAACGCAACATCCAGTGCAGGAGCAATACGGTTGCCCACCGATGTCTTGTTATCAAATTCGCCTTCATAGATATTGATTCCACCGCCTACACCGATATACCAGTTACTCCAGAAACTATTCGTTTCATACGGGCCACGGAGAATACTTCCATCCGTGTCACGATTTTCCTTTTGCTGTGCCATGGCACAGACTGATGATAATACCAATGCAACTGTAATAATTTTCTTTTTCATGTTTCAATTTTTATGTTCAACATTTAGTTTAACCTGTTTCTTTACTCTAATTTCATTTTACTTCCGGGACGGAATTTCACTTGTCGCTTTGACGGAATTACCATGGAGCCGCCTGTGGCAGGATTATGCCCGTTACGTGCTTTCCGCTCTTGGATGACAAAACTGCCAAAACCGACTAAAGTGACACTCTCCCCTTTATGCATTGTTTCCGCAATGGTTTCCATGATTGCATCTACAGCATTCGTAGCTTCGTTAAAGCTCAACTGACCTTTAAGGGCTACTTCTTTGATTAGTTCTGATTTGTTCATAGGTTTGTATTTAAAAATGAATTATATATGTTTATTCGTCACGGACGCAGCGGACTTGTGCAGCGGAAGCACGCAGTTCCGATAAACCATCCACTCCTCCGAAGGAACAATAAAAAATATCATGCGTTGCGATAGTAAAGGACATTACAGTATTCATGCCATCGCCAAAAATCGAAGTCATTGTTCCACTAAGATGAGCTGTATAACCAGGCTGAACCTCGTAAACATCCGCCAAACGAATACCCGCAGAAATAAAATAGACCTTTCGCGCACTATTTTCTCCTCCACAATAAAAATAGGCTCCATATTCAGTAAATGACGGAGTATAAAAACTCTTTGCCTTCATCTCTCCTACATGTCCAATAATATTTGGTGTAAAATCATCATCCGTCAGACTATACATTATTATAGGCTCTTTTAGAAATGCTCCATATACATCTGGCGGCGATATCTTATAACCTGCAGGACATGGGTCATAAATAGTCTTCATTGTCTCTATATCAACCATTTTATATCTCGAATAAGGATTATTTCCCCATAGATATTGATTACCAAACATCTCCTTATAATATAGCCAATCGCTGCTAGCTCTAATAAACACATTAGGGTGTTTTATTGCATATTCAATTGTCCCTGTACTTTCATTTGACATTTCCTCTTTCAATTCCTGCTTCGTTCCACGGACGTTATACATTGGAGCATTTTTGGGTTCGAGATTGTCTAGAGATGTATATGTATAAAATGAAGCCATACCAATAAAAGGGTCTTTACGTCCCCACTGATATCCTAAGCCACAAGTCGTCAGTTTATCGGGAATATTAGTTGTCGCTCCCAAATCCCTGTCCATAATTTTATAATTCTTCCCGCTATACTTTTCTCCATTGGTCGGTAACCCCAATTCAATAATATCAGGTTTCTCCGTACACCAGATATGCCAACTCCAAAGCACATTTGCATCTTCCGCATTCGGGTCTGATTTGTCATAAACTGCAATAATCCCATTTCCTGCACCGTTACTCAAAAATTCAACCCGATTAGTAGTGGTATTAAATGACACTTGCGAAATAAGATTTTCTTGGTCCTGCCAAATAAGTTTTGCAGATTTAGGAGTTATACCTACATTTTTAGAAACAGATATATCTTCCCCCATTCCATTTTTAAAATGATATCTTTCTATCTCCTCTGTAAAGACGCCACTCCTCCCGTCTGGATTTCCTCTCGTTTCCGCCACTATACCATCCACCCCATTTCCTATCACCGTAGCGTCAAACGAATAAACGCCATAAGTCACCGGAGTGATAAAGCAGTTTGCCGGACCGTCTTCATCTACAGGAAACGCTTCTGTTTCAGGTATGATACTGAAAGGGATATACTTCACTATGTTGCCTATTGTTATTTCCAGGAATCCTTCCCTCGGCATAAGAGTAGCTCCGTAGACCACAGTAGCATATATCCAATATTTATTATCCAACGGTAATTCACATTCGTTTCCGGTACTATTTATCGCACCAGGTACAGAAGGTATACCGTCCATGACAATTCCATTATCTATTGGAATCAGATGTTCATTATCCGTGCTATAAAATGTTTGAATGAAAAAACGGGACACTAGCTCTTTATCCTTTCCCAATAAACGTACTTTACGGGTTGTCACATTATCCAAATTGACATTTCCTGCATCATCTGCCTGCAACTCTATCTTCAACATTATCACCGGGTCCATTATTGTACCATGCAATAACTTTATTTCTTTCCTATCCATATTAACCAGGTATTGCCCGTTTGAGTTGAACTTTTGCGCCCATTTTTCAGAAACAGTTATTGTATATTCAATATTACTTCCCGGATTTTGTATTGCTTCCTGTGCGGAAGTATATCCTTTACTTTTCAACTTCGTAATATTGAAACGATAAGCGTGGTTTCGCACTATATCCAGATACTTTCCTGTCTCTTTATCCCAAAAGTCCAGACGATAATACTCCTTATTCGAGCCATCCGGATTCTGAACAGTAAGAAGCAACATGGAACGGTCTTGGGAAAACTTTTTTTCATCCACCACATTTCCTAAAGCATAAACAGAATGTTTGTACTCTAAAGGGTAATAGGTAGTCACCAATCCAATCGACTCGTCGACAGGTGTTGTTGCAGAAAGTAAATCATACTTTCCGGAAGTAGCGGCGCCATTGATAGCTCCTTGATAAATGCCACGATATTCGCTGTCTAATACAAAATCCGAATAATTCAAATTTTTCCATTCCCAATAGACCTGTTTACCGGTAAACAAATCCGCTGCTGCATCAACCGTTATTTTTGCAAGACAGCGAGTTAATAGACACACGTTAGAGGTAGCATTTTCATTCCATTCCATCCAACCGTACATAGGAATTGACTGTCCTTCATCTTTCAAATTAGAGATACCTTTAATCAAGCCTTGACTCGCATAATTTCTTAACTGTTCCTCACTAACCGTTTCATCTACAAGGAAATTACCTGTTCCCGATACAGAAGAACGATTGGTCAGGTTACAAACTACATAGATTCGTTCTTTGTCAGCGGGAATGTATTCTTTCAATGTCACGGTCGGCAACGCTGTTCCATTTCCAAACAAAAAAGATGAATCAGTCGTACCCTCCTGATAATATACAGGAGATGAGGTGTGAGAATCATTGTATACGAACACTTGTATACCGCTAATCTTACATTCCGACTCATTTGCCACACTACGTACCTGAACCAGTTCCGCATCAGGGATAGATAATCTGATAATAATCTTTTGAGATGGATTAATTATACCCATTTCATTATCATCGCTACAACCAACTAACAAAGGAATATTAATTGTACAGAGAATTAATAGACATTCTCTGAATAAGTAATATAAGCGTTGCTGTATTTTTGTTTTCATTTCATTTATACTTTTTTGATTTCTAATGAATTATTCCTTTACACAACGTATAGAGCCGGGGCGTGCAAAAGCATTATACCTTAAAGTATACGAGCCCGGATAATACGTGTGCATAACTCCAAACTCTCCCCATTCAAACGTTGAATTAGGTTTTCCAAAATCTGATGAAGTCCAATAGGCTATAGATGTACCATATGCGTAGTACGCAGAGTGGACAGCTGGCATATTAATCAATTTCGTATTATCACCTTCTTCACCAGCATAGTAAATTCCACCATGTTCATATTGACTATAGCTCTTCATTTTTAATATTAAAGCATCAACCGGTGGTACTTTATAACCTATAGGGCAAGGGTCATAAATTGTTTTAACTGTTAGACTTGGAAAATACTCTACTTGTCCTTCTGGATTTCCCCATAAATACTTCATTTCTGAAGTTTCACACCATTTACCTCCGGATAGATTCATTCTGTGGATAAATACATCTGGTTTACCTATAGCTTGAGCAATAGTTAATGGTTCTTCATAAGAAAATAGATGTGGCAGACTATCACTTCTTACATTACGTAAAAAAACTGCTACTTCCTCATCATAATCCAATGAAGTAGTAAACGGGTCCTTACGTCCAAATTGATACTGTAATCCTTGAGTCGTTACCAAGCCTAATGTGGAAGTAGTTGCTCCTACATTACGGTCCATTATTGTATATTCATGACCTGTCCTTGGTGCAGTATATTCTATTATTTGTGGCACAGGCGTACACCAAAGGTGCCAACTCCACAACACTTTCGCATCCTCCGCATTAGGATTAGCCTTATCATAGACAGCTATCAATGCATTTCCCCGGCTTCGTCCCATTTTCACCTGAACCCTGCCATTGACTAAAGCAACCTGTTCCACTAGTTCATCCGTATCCTGCCAAAGCAATTTGGCCGATAAAGGATGTATGTTGGCACCACCGGCTTTTGTCAGTATATTGCCACTTGCGTCTTCAAACTTCCCTTCGTCAATAATACCGTCCGCTCCGTTTCCCATTATGGTAGCTGTGAAAGAATAAGAAGCCGCACCTCTATCTGCTATATAACTGTTGGAAGTCCCTTCCGTGTCCAATGGAATAAAAGTATCCAATGAACCGATAGGAATATATACCACATGTACATTATCGGAAGAGATTTCGATAAAACCACCTTCAAAGTTGGCGGGAACACTGCCGGTGGTACAATAGAAATTCATTACTTGCGCGGCAGTAAGGTCATAAATGCCACTGTTATCCGCCAGTTTATCCGTTTCCGCTATTCCATTGCAATATAGCTGTAAATCTGTTGTTGATATTAAATCCGTCTTATTAGGTTGCAAAGCCCTGATTCGTAAGCGTCCCGGAGTATGACAGTCCACTTTCACCAGTTTCACCGGGTCGGCAATATCTTTAATAAGCGTTATTCCCTTACTTGCACTCCTGTCTATATCAAAGTAAGTGCCTACAATATCCCCTGTGACTCCTACATCCTCCCAATCGAGCATATCCGTGAATACTTTCACTTCATTGATACTTAGCACTTGTACGTCCACCGAATAAATATGGTTACGTTTTATCCGATAAGAATTTTCCGCTTTTACAGGTATCGTGCGCTCTATCACCCGACTGGTAGCTCCGTCCGTCACCGGAATAACTACTTTCAATGACGTCACGTTGGTATCTATGTCGTAATCGGACTCCTGTTCCAGATAATTTTCATAGACGTAATGAGAATAAAAAGTGACTGCCTCACCGTCAAGTTCACCTTGCTCTTGTAATGCTATATCTGTCAGACTTACTTCCGGATAATCCAAATAATGTAATAGATACTCCTCCAGTCCATTTTCTTTATTATTGGTAATAGCTTCATTGGCATGAGAAGGAAACGGAGCATATTTACGAATCCTATCCGCGACGTGAAGCACCTGTACTTTCACATCTCCTATAGTCAATTCCTGCGGAACAGTAGAAGAAGTTTTACGAATGGTGTCCGCAGTTTGGCCACCCCCCGCAACAAATGTGCGGAAGCTCTGAAGTTCCTGTATCCGCGCTCCACAATCACTCCCGTGCCCGACATGTAGAAAGGGGGAACGGGTTGTCCGATTATTCCGTGAGGCTCATCCGCATTGGCACGTACACGCAAGGTGTAACCATCCTTCAATGTCCCTATATCAAACAGTGTAGAAACCACGTAGACACTATCACCATCATGAGTCAACTTCAATGTTCCGTCCCCTGTGGAACGGGGTCGGTACTCTATCGGATTCCCGCCGCCGTCCATAACATCCATGTAAAGCTGCTCAATCCTGTTCTCACCGGCCGTTCCATTCTCAATGCTTCGGGCAACCGGCTGTTTATCCCCGGGTATCACCAAACGGAGTTCCATCAGTTCCTTGCCGTCGGGTATCATGTTGTCCACATTGCCAAGGGCATAATTCTCTATATCTTCTACACATGAAGATAATAAGTATGCTATAAAGAAAAATGCAAATAATTTATTTATCATAGTAACCTCCATTTTATTCTTTCACACATCGTACAGAACCGCCATAAGCATCCCACGCAACACTTATAGAAAAGGAATAACCTGTAGAATCTATTAATGTATAACGCATTATACTAGGCTGTCTATATAAAGACGGAATATTCCCCGCCCAATATAATGCATTATCCAAGAAAGAATTATTTGGCATATTCCCTGTTAATAGTTCACGATAACCTGCTGCAGGATAATAAATACCCTTGAGAGAAAATCCTTTATAACGCACCAAAGGCGTAACATTTTTTTTAGCCTGTTCCCATGGAGATTCATACTCCCCATCTTTACCAACAGGCACCCTCCAACCATCCGGGCAGGGGTCAAAAATCGTTTTCTTTCCTACTTTGCTATTCCATAAGCTCAAATCATTTCTTCTATATGTTCCCTTTGCATTCGTATACCAGCTTTCTTCACTCGTATAAAAACTCATAGAGTTATGTACTGAATTAGGTATATTATTAAAGACTTCCACTGGAACTTTTGAGAAAGTTATAATTTCACCAGCAAGATTGTACAAGTCTTCATCAGATTCCGTTTTCTCCCAACCCTTTGTAGGCGGAAACAAGTCTTTCCGTCCCCACTGGTACAAAAAGCCTTTGGACTTAATCCCCCCCTCTTCATTATATTTATTGTATGTCGCTCCTAAATTCCTATCCATCCAGACAAACCCATTAAGTTCCTGTTGTCCCTCTTTCAGGTTCGGGTTATAGTCCGTACACCAAATATGCCAACTCCAATAAATTTCTCCATTCACTTTCATTGCAACTACTGCATTTCCCGCCTTATTCCCTGTCTCTACAACGATATAAGCCTTGTCACGCTTTTCCGCGTTCATCACTTTCACACTACGCTCCGTCATTACTCCTATTCCGTCCTGCCAAAGCACTTCGGCCGTAACTTCACCTTCGGGAATAGGCGTACGTTCAAATTCATCCATTTGTGCCCATGCCTTGTACACCCCGTCTGTAGGTATATGTACTCTTCCGCCGGGCGGTACAACATAACAGTTCGTTATTTGTATATCCTTCACTTCTTCCACCTGGGGTTCTAACGCTATCCACGGACACACCGTCAAGTCTATATCCAAAGAGACTGTTTTTTGCATGAACCGGCACAGTAATTGATAGACATGATTACGCTCCAGCTTTTCCAAAGGCGCTCCACCTGAATTATTCGCGTCTCCACCTAACTCTATCATATCGTATTCGTCGATACCTATTTGCAATTTACTGTCTTTGCATTCCATTTCCGGAATATAAAAAGAGTAAGCCAATACGCCTTTGTCTTTCGGGGAAGTTTCTTCAGGAATTTCTCCGACTGTCTTTCTCAACAGCATATTGATTACGGAAGATGCATAATTACCAGTCTTCTCGGGAGAAATGAACCCGGTTTTGGAAACTCCCGTCACAACCAACATCGCAGGTATCTGAACTTCCTCCCAGTTTCCCGCTTCTTTACGCATATAGACATCCACACGTGCCACCGCACGGTCTACACGCATGTTGACTGTCTGTGTCGTCCCTTCCGCCGCATCCACTCCTGCCAGTTCTCCATACATGGGCAGGCAGTAATCTTTAGTATATTCCACTACATTTACATTGGTCTTAGTTGTCAAGTAATCCGCCATTTGATACTGCACGTCCACCAGGTCGTCGGGATGGTCTACGGACTCCAATATAGCACGGGTATTCGTATCAACAGGTTCGTTTACAATGGCATATAATGTTTTCCCGGTAGCGGCTTTCACCGTAAAAACCGGAGTAGTATAAGTACCGTCGGTAGCGGTTAGCCCTTGCCAGTAATACATCTTATCCAGTGACGTGCCGTCAAAGACATAGATGCGAAGGCGGCTGATGCGGGTTTCGTTCGCGTTCAGCACTTCCGGGTCATTCGCGGCACGCGTACTGATATTCATGCTCATCCGTACTTCCCCGGGATTTACCGGTTCAATTGCCTGTTCGCTTTCCGTACAGGAAAACAAGACCAACAGCAACCATGCCCACCATATATAACCTTTATATCTCATATTCATCAATCTTTGTTTATTTATCAGAGGTCTTCACCTTTCAACCAGATAGTCCAGCCGTTAATCACAATCTTCGTGGAA
>OEIM01000694.1_pt1 | contig 12507 bp, 6 predicted proteins | sample 1538341 | NCBI WGS metagenome assembly OEIM01 (sample SAMN02324081, study PRJEB22366) | human gut metagenome | biome: human | place: Canada: Ontario | collected 2010-10 | reverse complement strand
TACCATTTCACGCTATGCCCCAAAAATATGCAGTGCGTTGTATCACAGACCATATGATTACATCACCCTGCCTCTGTATATAAACAGCCTTTGCAAAGGATACAAATTCTATATCCGTCAGGAAAGATACTACCCCGCATGGGAAACAAACCTTTTCTGCGTCCATGACAAATAAGGAGAAAAATAATGAGTATAACAGTAAGCCTTAACGATAACTGGAAAATGAAAAAAGCAGGCTCGCAGGAGAGCTTTGACTGCAAAGTTCCATGCTCTGTATATAAGACCCTGCTTGACTATAAAAAGATACCCGACCCATATTATCGTGAGAACGAGTATATCTCCACACAGATATGTGATGATGATTATGATTTTGAAACTACATTCACCGCAGACAAGGCCGCAGTGGAGTGCAAGCATACTGTCCTGCACTTTGACGGCATTGATACCATAGCAAACGTCTGTCTCAACGGCATTCACCTTGGCAGAGTGAACAATATGCACAGAGTATGGGAGTTTCCTGTCCATGGTATTATCAAAGAGGGGGACAACACTCTCACAGTGAAAATAACCTCGCCAAACAGATACATAAAAGAAATGGACGAAAAACGTCACCTTTGGGGCGTTGACTCCACCATGACAGGCTATACACATATAAGAAAAGCCCATTGTATGTTCGGCTGGGATTGGGGTCCAATGCTCCCTGACATGGGAATATGGCGCAGTGTATCCCTTATCGTTCCAGATGCAGGACGTATACTTGACGTTTACTACAGCCAAAAGCACACCGATAACAAAGTGACTTTGAAAGCCCTTTTGCATATAGAAAACCACGGCTGTAAAAAAGCTATGGTGGAAATATCCGACCCGCAGGGCAATATCACCGCAAAAACCGACATAAGCCTAGAGGAAAGTGCAGAATATTATGAAACAGAACTTGTGATAAGCGACCCTCAGCTTTGGTGGGTGAACGGCTATGGCGAACAGCCACTTTATATCTGTGCCGTGACTTTGTATGATGAAAATGACGCTTGCGCTGATAAAAATGCTCAGAGAATAGGTCTTAGAACTTTAACTGTCAGCCGTGAAAAAGATCAGTGGGGCGAGGAGTTCTGCTTTATAAACAATGGCGTGAAGATATTTGCCATGGGCGCAAACTATATCCCCGAAGACCAGATAGTCACACGCTGTAACGAAGTGAAAACAAGAAAGCTCCTTGCAGATTGCAAGGCCGCAAACTATAACTTTATAAGAGTGTGGGGAGGCGGTTATTATCCTGACGAGTATTTCTATGACTACTGCGACGAGAATGGTATCATAGTATGGCAGGACTTTATGTTCGCCTGCTCTGCATATCTGCTCACAGAGGAGTTTGAAGAAACTGTCCGTGGGGAAGTTCGTGACAACGTTATCCGCCTGAGAAACCACCCCTCTCTTGGTCTGTGGTGTGGCAACAACGAGATAGAATCAGCATGGGAATATTGGGGCCTTCCTAAGGACGAGGAAGCAAAGCGTGACTATCTTATCATTTTTGAGGATATTATCCCACAGGTGCTTAAAGCCTATGACCCATGCGAAAACACATTCTATTGGCCGTCATCACCTTCATCAGGGGGAGGCTTCAAGGACGCTTCCTCAAACCATGCAGGGGATATGCACTATTGGGACGTTTGGCACAACTTCAAGCCTATCGAAGCGTTCAGAGAATTTTATTACCGCTTCTGCTCAGAATACGGCTTTGAAAGCCTGCCTGATATAAAGACCTGCCGTGCCTTTGCCGATGAAACAAAGGGCGACTTTGACCTTTGCTCACCAGTTATGGCGGCGCATCAGAAGTGCGTCCAGGGCAACGAGAAGATAATGTACTATCTCGCTCAAATGGTAAGATATCCATATGATTTCAAACAGCTCATCTATTCCTCACAGCTTGTTCAGGCGGATTGCATACGCTCAAATGTTGAGCATATGAGAAGAGCAAGGGGCAGATGTATGGGTTCAGCCTATTGGCAGGTGAACGATTCAAACCCTGTTATCTCATGGTCAAGTATCGACTATTTCGGCAGGTGGAAAGGTCTGCATTATTATGCAAAGCGTTTTTACGGTCCGTGCCTTATCTCCTGCGACGATACCAATAGAAAAAAGCCTGTCCTTAACATATCCAACGAGCGAATGACAGCCTTTGAGGGTGTGGTAAAATGGACGCTGAGAAACAACAAAGCAGAAATTTTGCAAAGCGGAGAAAAATCCGTGAACGTTCCGGCTCTCACAGCACAGAACGTCCTTGACATAGACCTTTCACAGGAGCTTGTCAGCCGTACCGACCCTCGTGAAAAATATCTCGAATATTCCATTATGGAAAACGGCAAGGTGTTGAGCTTTGGCACAACGCTCTTTGTGCGCCCGAAAGAATTTACCTTCCTAGAGCCTGCCATAACCTACGGCATATCAGAAAGCGAGGATGAATTCGCCCTGACATTCTGTGCCGAGAATTACGCCAAAAGCGTCTGCCTCAGCCTGAAAACTGCCGACTGCGTTTTCTCTGACAACTGGTTCGATATCCACGGAAAAGAGCCTGTTACCATAATGATAGACAAAGCCTCCCTCAGCAGAAAAATGACAGCGCAGGAGCTGTCCGAGGAGCTTGAGATAATGCACAATTAGGGCTGTGATTTCAAAGGCTCTGCCTTGTCACCAGCAGTGAAAAGTCGATGCGATCATTAGCAAAACAAAAGCAATGCGTGCGAACGCTGTTCGCCACTACATAAAAAGTTATATCACACATTTTGTAGGGGCTGGCGTCCTTGACAGCCCACTGCTCTGCATTTGCTATCTTCCGTCAATGTTCCCCTGCGTATAAGTAGCCTGAAATAAAATTTTAGGAGGAACTGCTTTGAAAGTAAAACTAAGCAAATACTTGAAGCCCTATGCACTGTTTGCGGTGCTGACACCTCTATCCATGGTGGGAGAAGTGCTGGGCGACCTGCTTCAGCCAAAGCTTATGTCAAAAATAGTTGACGATGGCGTGCTGGGTATGGATCTTATCATAAGAACGGGACTTCTCATGCTCCTTGTTCTTATAGGTGGCGGAGCTTGCGGAATTGCGGCTTCTGCATTCGGTGGGATAGCTTCCCAAAGCTTTTCAAGAGATCTGCGTGTGGACGTTTTTAAGCGTGTCATGGGTCTTTCTTTTGAACAGACCGACAAGTTCACAACAGGCTCATTGGTAACACGTCTTACAGCGGATATAACCGCTATCCAGCAAATGGTAGACTTCATGTTGAGAATGTTGGTGCGTGACAGCCTGCTGTTCTTCGGCGGAATAATCATGATGCTCACCCTGAACGTCAGGTTCGGTATCATAATTCTCTGTGCACTGCCTGTCGAGATAATCATGATGATAGTAATTCTCAAAAAGGCAAACCCATACTATTCTATCGTTGCAAAACGTCTTGATACCGTAAACTCTGTGGTTCAGGAGAACGTCACAGGCGCAAGAGTAGTAAAAGCCTATGTGAGAGAGGATACAGAAGAAAAGCGTTTTGACGATGCAAATATAAGCCTTATGGAATCAAACCTCCGTGTTCAGACCCTTATGGCTATCCTTCAGCCGCTTCTTATGATAATACTCAATCTGTCTGTTATTGCCGTTATAGTTATAGGCGGCTGGCAGGTGCAGGCGCAGGCTATGAAGGTCGGCGAGGTCATGGCGGCTATCACATATCTTACTCAGGTCTTGCATGGCGTAATGATGATGTCTATGATGTTCCAGACCCTCGCAAAGGCTTCCGCATCTGCAAACAGATTGAGAGAAGTCCTCGAAACTGACCCTGTTATAAAAAGCGGCAGCGTTTCCCTTTCAGATAAAACAGGGGGCACAGTGAGCTTTAAAAACGTTTCATTCTCCTATCCTGAAACCAAGGGCAGACCTGTTATCTCAGACCTTACCCTTGATATAAAGTCAGGCGAGAGCGTCGCCATACTAGGTGCAACTGGTTCGGGAAAATCTTCACTTGTAAATCTTATTCCAAGATTTTATGACTGCACAGCAGGAGAAGTCCTTGTTGACGGCGTAAACGTCAAGGATTGCAAGCTTGACGAGCTTAGAAAGAAAGTTGGCATAGTCCTGCAAAAGAGCGAGCTTTTCTCAGGCACAGTTGAGGACAACATAAAGTGGGGCGACAAAAACGCTACCCATGAGGAGGTCATCTCCGCCGCACAGGCAGCTCAGGCTGACGAGTTCATTCAGAAGATACCTGCAGGCTATGAGGGTATTATAGCCGAAAAGGGAGCTTCACTGTCAGGCGGTCAGAAGCAAAGGCTTTCTATCTCAAGAGCGGTACTTAAAAAACCTGAGATCCTCATTCTTGATGATTCCACCTCCGCCCTCGACCTTGGCACAGAAGCAAAGCTCCGTGCGGAGATAGACCGCAAAATGAACGGCACTACCCTTATCATAATCGCACAGCGTATCCAGAGCGTAAAATCATGCGACAGGATAGCCGTCCTCGATCACGGCAAGCTTTGTGCCTGCGATACTCATGAAAATCTATTAAAGACCTGCGAGGTATATCAGGATATCTACGCCTCACAGGTAAAAACGTCAGGAGGTGAAGTGTAATGCCTCCAATGCCTCCAATGGGACCCGGTGGAAGAAAACCGGGCGGACCTCACGGTGCAAGGCTCACAATGGAAAAGCCAAAAGACGCAAAGAACACCCTTAAAAAGCTTATCGGCTATATAGGCAGAAACAGATATCTGTTTTTCGCTCTTATCGGTGTAATGCTCATTATAACTCTGCTCAATCTTGCCGCACCGTCTATCCAGCAGATAGCTATCGACTGCATCACTCTCACTAAAAAGAAAACAAGCGTTGACTTCGGTGCGCTTGGCAAAACGCTCATAGGTCTTGGTGCAGTTTATCTCCTGTCCTCTGTTTTCACCTATATGCAGGGAATATTCTCTGCAAAGCTTTCGCAGTACACAGTAAAGACCATGCGTAAAGACTTGTTTTCAAGCCTTGTAAGACTTCCTATAAAATATCTCGATACCCACAGCCATGGCGATATAATGAGCCGTATGACAAACGACGTCGAGAATATCTCCACAACTATCTCTCAGTCTATAGGCTCGCTCATCTCAGGCGTGCTGACCATAGTGGGAACAGTTGTCATAATGCTTCTGTATTCACCGCTTCTTACCCTTATCTCACTGTCTACAGTGTTCCTTACCATATTCGTTTCAGGCGTACTCACAAAGTATATGAAGAAATACTTCATCAAACAGCAGGTGCTTCTTGGCGAGATAAACGGCGAAGTTGAGGAAATGGTAGTCGGATATAGAACGGTCGTTTCCTATGGCAAAGAGCAGGACGCTGTTGACAAGTTCGAGAAAATGAGCAACAATCTGAAAAAATGCGGCATAAAAGCTCAGATATTCGGTGGTGTAATGGGTCCTTGCATGAACTTAATATCCAATTTCGGCTTTATCCTTATCGCTGCATTTGGCGGCTGGTTCGCAATAAAAGGCTTTATAACAGTGGGAACTATTCAGGCTTTTATACTCTATTCAAAACAGTTCTCACGTCCTATCAATGAGATTGCAAACCAGTTTGCAAATATCCAGACCGCAATAGCAGGCGCAGAGCGTATCTTTGAGGTCATGGACGCCGATAAGGAAACTGACGAGGGCAAGGCTGACTTTGAGGTGGAAAACGTCAAAGGCGATATCGACTTCAAGCATATCGACTTCTCGTACGTTCCTGAAAAGCAGGTGCTGAAAGACCTCGATCTTGAAGTAAAAGCAGGTCAGAAAATAGCCATAGTCGGTGCAACAGGCTCTGGCAAGACCACCATAGTAAATCTTCTCACAAGATTTTATCCCGTTGACAGCGGTGAGATAACCATAGACGGTCAGAGCATTTACGATATCCCGAAAGACAAGCTCAGACGTTCCATAGCTATAGTTTTGCAGGACACAGTTCTTTTTAAGGACACCATAGAGGAGAATATCCGCTACGGCAGAGAAAACGCTACCCTTGATGAAATAAAGGCGGCGGCAAAGTTTGCGAACGCAGACGAGTTCATAGAAAGACTTACCGAGGGTTACGACACAGTGCTTGCCGAGGGCGGCTCAAACCTTTCACAAGGTCAGCGTCAGCTTCTCTCCATAGCAAGAGCAGTGCTTGCAGACCCGAAGATACTTATTCTTGACGAAGCCACTTCCTCGGTTGATACCAGAACTGAGATGCACATTCAGTCCGCAATGGTGGCTCTTATGAAAAACAGAACGTCCCTTATCATCGCTCACCGACTTTCCACTATCCGTGACGCAGATAAGATAGTCGTTATCGACAGCGGACGAGTAGCAGAGCAGGGTAGCCATGAGGAGCTTATCGCCGCCAAGGGTTGTTACTACAGACTTTATCAGACGCAGTTCTCGGGCGTTAAGACCTGATACAATGGTGTTTGGAAAACGTATATAGCCAATATCGTACATTCAAACTAATATGACGTCCCACTTCTCGATATTTAGTCAACCCACAAAACTTCGTGATAATTCAAACTTTTACACTCTTAAAATCGGGCTGTCGAGGGCGCCAGCCCCTACATGAAAATTGGCGGTCTTATCAAACAAATCAAGGCACAGGAAAACCTCTCCTGTGCCTTTTTTATGCGCAAAAAAAGACGGCTCTCATAAGAAAGCCGTCCTTAATGTTATCTGAAATATTACTTTGTAACAAGTGCCAGAGTATCTCTTGCAATGAGAAGCTCTTCGTTTGTTGGGATAACGTAAACCTTTGTCTTAGAATCGTCTGTGGATATCTCCTTGAGTATTCCACGGCAGAGATTCTTCTCAGCATCAATGTGGATACCGAGGATATCGAGATTTGAGCAAGCAGCCGCTCTTACCTCAGGTGCGTTCTCACCGATACCGCCTGTGAAGATGACAGCGTCAAGACCGTTCATTGCAGCAGCGTATGAGCCTATGAACTTCTTGATCTGATAAGCAAATATCTCGCTTACGATAAGCGCTCTCTCATTGCCCTCGCTTGCAGCAGCCTGAATATCCCTGTTGTCAGAGCCGATACCAGAAAGACCAAGGAAGCCTGACTTCTTGTTCATGTATTCTGTCATCTGATCAGGTGTAAAGCCCATTTTCTTCTCAACATAGTCAACAGCTGAAGGGTCAACAGAGCCGCAGCGTGTGCCCATTACAAGACCGTCAAGAGGAGTAAAGCCCATTGATGTGTCAACAGACTTGCCGCCGTTGATAGCTGTGATAGATGAGCCGTTGCCAAGGTGACATGAAACTATCTTAAGCTCCTCGATAGGCTTGCCCATTACTCTTGCAAGCTCGCCTGAAACAAATCTGTGTGATGTTCCGTGGAAGCCGTATTTTCTTACATGAAGATCAGTGTAGCACTCGTATGGCAGACCGTAGAGATAAGCCTTTCTTGGCATTGTTGAGTGGAAAGCAGTGTCGAATACAACTACCTGTGGTGTGCCTGCTGGGATAACTGCCTTGCAGGCTCTCAGTGCAAGAGCGTGTGGGTGGTTATGTACAGGTGCAAGCTCAGCCAGTGCGTCGATCTGGTCGATAACTTCGTCTGTTACAAGGCAGGTCTCCTTGAATACCTCAGCACCCTGAACTATTCTGTGACCAACGGCTGATATCTCAGACATAGAGTCGATGACCTTTGTTTCGCCTGATGTGAGTACCTCAACGAGCTTTTCAAAAGCCTCAGTGTGAGTAGGAAAATTGCAATCCTCCTCGATGTGTCTGCCGTCGCCTGTCTTTGCGCTCACATGGCCGTCGATACCGATACGGTCGCAGTTGCCCTTTGCGATAACAGACTCGTCCTTCATATCCAGAAGCTGATATTTAAGTGATGATGAACCTGCATTTACAACTAAGATTTTCATTGGAAAAAATCTCCTCCCGATTATAATATGTCAGATAACGGGCTTGACTTTAAGCCCATAATATCATATACTTATAGTATATCAATATTAATGATAAATTTCAAGAGCTTTTTTCATAAATATACATATTGCACAATTTTTTTACTAGGGCTTAACATATTAGTATCATAATTCGCAGTAAGCTTTTGAAAGACGGAATAAAATAAGCATAGGGTAGAAAGAGGAGTAAAAAATGAAAATTGCGGGAATAGTTGCGGAATATAATCCGTTCCATAACGGACATAAATATCAGATACAAGCCACAAGACAGGCTGGCGCAGAGGGTATCGTCGCAGTAATGAGCGGCGATTGCGTGCAGCGTGGCTCAGCGGCTGTTTTCTCAAAATATGACAGAGCGCAGGCTGCTATAAGAAACGGTGCAGACCTTGTTATAGAACTGCCATGCCCGTTCTCATGTTCAAACAGTGAGGTCTTTGCAAGAAGTGCAGTAAGGCTTCTTGCAGGTCTCGGGGAGGACGTGGTAACGACCTTGTCTTTCGGCTGTGAAAGCGGTGATAGGAACGCCCTTGAACAGGCAGCTGAAATATCCGCAATGCTTGAAAATTCACAGCAGGTAAGAGAACTTTTATCTCAGGGAAAGTCCTACCCGCAGGCTATGTATGAAGCCTCCATAGGTCTTTATGGCAGAACCGCCGAAGAGATATTCTCCACACCAAATAACGTTCTTGCAGTGGAGTATATAAAGGCGGCAAAGCGTATAGCCCCATGGCTAGTGCCTTATGCCGTAAAGCGTGAAGCTGTTGCACATGATTCTCAGGCAGAGTCTGGTAATTTTGCTTCGGCTTCTCATATAAGAGAGCTTATAAAAGAGGGCGGTGAGTGGCAGAAATTTGTTCCATATGATTTTGAGGGCTGTAAGCCGTCCTTTACCCGGCAGGCAGGCAGAGAAATGCTTTTCAAGCTCTGCACAGCTTCAAGAGAAGATTTTCTAGCCCTACCTGACTGCGACGAACACCTTGCCAACAGATTTATGTCTGTCGTAAGCTCCTGCCCTGAAACTATGGATATCTTTGAACAGCGTATAAAGTCAAAGAATATCACCATGGCAAGAGTAAGAAGAATGGTCCTGCACCTTGTTCTCGGCATCAGAAAGGACGATATCAGACAAGTGCCATACGGCAGGATACTTGCCTTTAACCGCACAGGCACACGTATACTTGCGCAGGCTGAAAACAGAACGCTTGAGTATGATACCTCGCTGAAAAAGCTTGAGGATATCTCCGACTATGCAAAGCGTGTTGCTTTCCTTGAAAAGAACGCAGTAAGACTTAGAGAAACAGCGGCATACGGCAGATGTATTTCAAACGAGTATACAAGAAAGATAACCATAACCTGAGATAAACAGGAGGGCGGAAAATGAGAAGAATGAAAGGTGCGGCAGGGCTTTTGACAGCTTTGCTCTTGGCTTTTCAGCTTTCGGCGCAGACTTTTGCACTTGCCAACGAGGATAACGGCATAAAAGTCGTTCCCGTAAACTTTACCCATAACGGCTATAGCTATGAGATAGAGGGCGTGGCCAAAAGCACAGACGGCGACTATCAGATAAAGTCCCCTGCAAGACTAGCCGCCCGAAAGCTCCCATCCACCTATGACCCAAGAAGCTCAGGAGAGATCACAACAGTAAAAGATCAGGCGTCAACAGGTGCTTGCTGGGCATTCTCAGCCATTGCCTGCGCAGAACAGGATCTTATCAAAAAGGGGCTTGAAAACCCCTCCACAGAATTTTCAGTGCCTGCCTTGGTGCTGTCCTCAAATTCAGGCACAGCCACAGGTAAAGACGATTTTTCATCAGGGGGAAACTGGCTCTTTGCGGCCTCTGCCCTTGCAAATGGTCAGGGACTATGCTATGAGGATTACGAGCCGTTTTTAGAATCCGGCACAGAGAATATGATAGTTTCCGAAAATAAGAAAAGCGTCAGCGAATACAGGCTGAATTATGTCATGGAGCTTTCAAGCACCACGCAGGTGAAGCGTAAAATAATGGAGCTTGGAGCAGTTTCCGCAAGCTATTTTGCAGGAAATGGCTATATGAATCATAACAATACTGCCTACTATGATCCCGATGCCTCAAAAAACACTATCATAAATCATTCCGTCACAGTGGTGGGCTGGGACGATAACTACAGTAAGGATAATTTCAGATATAAGCCTGCCAATAACGGTGCATGGCTTGTGAAAGGCTCGTGGGGCGCAGATCAGGACAATGACGGCTTCTATTGGGTGTCCTATGACGAAGCAGAGTTCGGACAGTTTTGCTGCTATGACTTTGAAGAAAGCTGTGATAATACATATCACTACAGCAAAATGACAGGCTATGTTGTGAATGCCAGCAACGACGGCTCTGTTTACGGTGCAAATGTTTTCACAGCTAAAGCCGATGAAAAGCTTGATAAAGCAGGCTTTATGTATGTGGGCAAAACGGGCAGTGCGGATTACACCCTAAGCGTCTATACCAACGTTTCCGACAGCGACCCTATAGGCGTCCTTGAAACGCAGATAAGCGGCTCAGTGTCCGCAAACGGCTTTTATACAGTTGACTTTCCCGAGGATATCCTCATTGAAGAGGGCGAGAAATATTCCATTTCAGTAAAATTCAGCGGCGACAGCGGCAGGGGATATCTCCTTGCAGAAAGCGACCGAACATCAAAGGCACAGTCAGGGCAAAGCTATGTTTCCCTTAACGGCAAATATTGGTCTGACGTTGGAGCAGATAAGACCGACTCCATAGGAAGTCTTTTTATCTATGCTTACACTGACGATACTGCAAAGCCCGATAAAAGTTCACTTGAAACCACCCTTGGGAAGTACGGCACCCTTGCAGGCTGTGAAAGGGAAGCAAACAACGCCCGAACGGTGCTTGCAGATGAAACTGCTTCCAAGAACGATATCTCAAACGCACAAAAGCTCCTTATCTCCGCCGCAGAAGAACAGGACGAAGCCCTTGTTATAACCACAGAAGCCCAGTGGGAAAGCTTTGCAAAGCGTGTCAGCAGTGGTGAAAGCTTCGAGGGCAAGCTAGTCACCCTTGAAGCTGACCTTGACTTTGACGGAAAAACTATCTCACCCGTAGGCGATTCTGAAAACCCATTCATGGGCTATTTTGATGGCAACGGACACCTTATAAAAAACGCAGTTATCTCCTCGGGGGAGTATTCAGGGCTTTTTGCATACATAAAAAATGGTGCAGAGATAAATAACATTTCCCTGAAAAACTGTATAGTGAAAGGCGATTACGCAGGTGGAATAGTGGGTTTTTATCAAGGAACAGCCATAAAAGCCTGCACCTTTGACGGCACAGTGTCAGGAGAAGTCTATTCAGGTGGCGTCATAGGAAGACAATCCTGCGGTATCATAACAGAGTGCTCTTCAAACCTAAGGGAAAACAGCTCCGCCATTACAAATGCCTTTATAGGAGGCAGGGATATTGCCGTTTCCGTTGTGAACGCATACGGCTGTTACAGCAATGACAGCGACAGCTTGGTTTCAAGCCTTTCTGCAAAAAATGCACTTTCTCAAGGGGCATATGCAATGAACACCTACGGTGAAAAGTTCAAAGACAGCGCAAAGTGGACAATGGACGGCACTCTTGTGCGCCAGACCTCATATAGCGAGCAGGCTTCCCATAAGATAACATTCTCCGCTGTGGCACAGACCATAGAAGTCTGCACCGACTATGCAGGCAAAGCCGTGTTTCCGAATGTAAACGTTCAGCAGGGCTACACCCTCGGCTGGTATCGTAAAGGTGAACCTGTGAACAGCAACACAGTTTTCACAGAAAACACCACAGTTTCCGCAAAAGTCACCCCAAGTGACAAAGCAAAGATAGATTATATCCTTAACGGTGGCGAAAACAGCCCTCTCAACACTGATGAGCTTGGCGAGGGCGAAACCGCACAGCTTTCCGCCCCAACAAAAGAGGGCGCACAGTTTACAGGCTGGTATGCCGACTCACAGCTTAAGAGCGAGCCTATAATGTCCGTGAGCTTTTCAGACGGCTCAAAGACGCTTTATGCAGGCTGGAAAACCAATACCTGCAAGGTCGATTTCACCGATATAAACGGCACAGTTTTGTCATCTCAGACCGTAGAATACGGCAAAAGTGCCGATCCGCCCAAAGCACCGACCATAAAAGGCAAACGCTTTACAGGCTGGGATAAAGACTTTTCAAAAGTCACAGCCCATATGACAGTGCAGGCGGTCTATACCGACAGAAAGCTTATAAAAGACTGCGAGATATCAGGCTTTAAAACACATATGACATTCACAGGCTATGAGCTTGCTCAAAGCAGTATAACGCTTTCCTATGGCGATACCACTTTGACAAATAATAAAGACTATACCATTGACTATGCCGATAATATAGCCGCAGGCAAGGGCAAAATGATAATAACAGGCATTGGCGGATACAGCGGCACTATAGCCAAAGCATTCGACATTCTTCCAAAGTCCGCCCAATTGACAAGCGTCTATTATGTTGATACGCTCTCCTACACAGGCAAGCCTATAAGACCTGACGTTATGGTAACGG
>OEIM01000693.1_pt1 | contig 12510 bp, 15 predicted proteins | sample 1538341 | NCBI WGS metagenome assembly OEIM01 (sample SAMN02324081, study PRJEB22366) | human gut metagenome | biome: human | place: Canada: Ontario | collected 2010-10 | reverse complement strand
CCCCGCCGTGACGGCGGCAGGACAGCAGCACCAGCCGCGGCGGCGTCTGTGCGTCCTTCTGCACGAAGCGCAGCACCTTCGGCTCCAGCCGGTGGCGGCGCAGGACGTCCATCAGCTCCGCCGTCCGTTCCGCCCGGTGGACCAGGCAGAACCGTCCACCGCTGCGGAGCAGATACGCTGCCGCAGCACACAACTGGTCAAAGGTGCAGGCGGTTTCGGACCGGGCCGTGCCCCGGCTTCCCTCCGCCACCCGTCCTGTGTGGGGCGGGAAATAGGGCGGATTGGCCACGCACAGGTCGAAACTCCCGGCTTTTGGCAGAGCTGTCCGATCCCGCAGGTCGGCCCGCAGCACGGCAACGCGGTCCTCCAGACCATTGACGGCGGCGTTTTCTTCCGCCAGCGCACAGGCAGCACTGTCGATATCAATGTTGGTGATGTGCAGTTCCTGCTGCCGCGCCAGCAGCAGGAGGCCCAGCAGGCCGATCCCGGCGCCCAGGTCACAGACGCGCTCACCACGCCGCACTTCGGCAAAGTCTCCCAGCAGGAACGTGTCGGTGGAGGGCTTGAACACGTTGTCGTCAAAGCGGAAGCGAAAACCGCCCGGCCACAGCTCATCCCAGTGCTCCATGCCGCTTCCTCCTCTGCACATAGCTGTACTATCCGTTGACAAAGGGGTGTCTGCCCTTATCGGCGGATGATATCATGGTGACATTGCGTTGATACCATGTTGATACCATGATGACACCATTGTAATACAAAACCCGGGGGGATACAACAAAAAAGTGACCGGCGGTGCCGGTCACTTTTCCTCATCGTTGTGCTTGGTTCAATTACTCAGCGGGGCTGATAGCACCGTTGGGACAGGTGTCAGCGCAGGAACCGCAGTCCAGGCAAGCGCCGGCATCGATGACGTAACGATCATCACCCTGAGAGATAGCGCCCACGGGGCAAGCATCAGCGCAAGCGCCGCAGCTCACGCAAGCAGAACCGATCTGATAAGCCATAGTAAGTACCTCCATTAAGATTGTAAACACATTGTACCATGAAAAATGAAAAAATCAACCCCATTTTCCGTGGAAATTCAAGGTTTTTAGTTAGCATACACTAACTTGCGAAATCCCGGGAAACGTCCGGTCATCCGCCGGTGACTACCATGTACAGCAGTGCCGCCGTCTCCCGCGCCCAGTAGCCGGCGGTCAGGAACCAGGGGCTGGCGCAGCCGTCGGAATACGGTGTCAGGCCGCTGCGCTGCGCCCAGATGGCGGCACGCAGCTGGTGGAAGTTGTCCGAGGCGATGGCCACATCCGTGGACAGGCCCTTCTCCCGCAGCAGCGCGGCGGAGAAGGCCAGGTTCTCTTCGGTGGAGGCGGACTGGTCTTCCAGCAGGATACGCTCTGGCGCGATGCCCATGGACACCAGCGTGTCACGGATACATTGGGCCTCGCTGATGGGCTCGCTGCCGTTCTGCCCGCCGGAGGCGACGCACAGGGCGTCCGGGTGTGCGGTCAGATAGTCATAGGCCGCGTTGATGCGGCCCCGCAGCATCAGGCTGGGGTGGCCGTCCGGAAACACCTGACAGCCCAGCACCACCACGGTGCAGTCCTGCCCGTCGGCGGGCCGGTCCGCGGCGGCCATGGCCATTTTACCCAGCGTTGCCAGAATGGCCGTCATACACACGGCGATCACACAGCCCGCCAGCGCGCGAAGCCATTTTGGCCGCAGCAAGCGGCGGAAGAAGTCCGGCCATGTGAGCCACGCGGCGCACAGCGACAGCAGTGCCGCCGGCCAGACCATGCCGAAGTGCAGGATACCTATGCCCAGCGGCAGCAGGAAAAACACCGCCGCCAGCAGGCAGAGGACAGCCAATATACGCCGAGGGGTCTTTGCCATGTCAGTTCTCCTTGATATGTCCGGCGATGCGCTGCATGATCATATCCAGCGCCACCAGGTTGTGTCCGCCCTCCAGCACGATGATGTCCGCAAACTTCCGCGTGGGCTCTACAAACTGCTCGTGCATGGGCTTCACGGTGGTCAGGTACTGATTTACCACGGACTCCAGCGACCGTCCGCGTTCCTCCACGTCCCGCAGGGCGCGGCGCAGGATACGCACGTCGGCGTCTGTCTCCACAAAGATCTTGATGTCCAACAGGTCACGCAGCGCCTTGTTCTGGAAGATCAGGATACCCTCCACGATGCCCACCTTGGTGGGCTTGATCTCCACCGTCTCGTCGGTACGGTTGTGGATGGCGTAGTCGTACACGGGGCAGTGGATGGTCTTGCCCCGCTTCAGCGCCTTCAGGTCCTCGATCATCAGGTCGGTGTCGAAGGCGTCGGGATGGTTGTAGTTTTGCAGGCAGCGCTCGGCGAAGGGCCTGTCCTGCCGCTTGTAGTAGTTGTCGTGGTGTACCACACTGATGTCGCTGCCGAAGCGTGCAGCCAGGTGCTCGGTGAGCGTGGTCTTGCCGCTGCCGGTGCCGCCGGCGATGCCGATGAAAATGGTGTTCATAGTTGCGCCTCCCCGCATTTCTCTGGCTCTATTATAAGAAGCACGGCCAGGAAAAGCAAGTGCCGGCGTGAAGTGTTGTAAAAAAAGGATGAATTTCCTCGAAATGCAGTTGACGGGCGGCACAAAAATGAGTATGATATGTATTATGTAAATCCAATGCCCGGTATGGAGGTTTTCTATAATGAGTCTGATCAAATGTCCCAAGTGCGGAGAGATGTTCTCCGATAGCTATAAGACCTGCCCCTTCTGCGAGGAGGACGAGGCTTATTACAGCGGCAAGGTGCGGAAGAGCCGTGGCCGCCGCGCCGCCGAGAGCCGCCGCCGCAAAACGCCCAGCGTCCTGGGCCCCGTGGCCGTCATTGTTCTGATCCTGCTGGCGGCGCTGGTGGTGTGGCTGATCTTCGGCGACCAGATCAAGGAGGCCATCACTGGCGAGAAGCCCCCCATTACCGATGTGGATAAGCCCGACGACACCATCGACAAGCCTGACAACACGCCCGTCACGCCGACTATCTCCCTGAACCGCACCGTTCTGGTGCTGAATGTGGGCGAGAAGGACGAGCTGAAGGTCAACGGCACGGAGGATGCCGCGGCCTGGAGCAGCAGCGCGCCCACCGTGGCCAGCGTCAACTCCACCGGTGAGGTGACGGCTCTGACCAAGGGCAACGCGGTCATTACCGCCGAGGTGAACGGCGAGTCCGTCACCTGCACTGTCACCGTCAAGGATGAGAGCGACGCGCCGGATAACGGCACCGATACGCCCGACAACAACAGCACGACCACCAAGCCCGATAACAGCAACAAGCCCAGCACCGGCAGCGTGGACGTCAGCAAGCTGACGCTGAAGAGCGTGTACGGTACCGAAATTCCTCCGGTAGACGGCGCGTTCGATATCTCCATGAGCCTCAAGGAGCCTGCCAGCCAGTTCACTGTGGAGGGTACGACCATGACCGCCACCTGGTCCGGCGGCAGCAGTTCCATCGCCACCGTTACCTCCGACGGCACCATCAAGCCCATTGGCCGGGGTACCACGACGCTGACCATCAAGCTCGGCAGCACCGAGATATCCTGCACCGTCCGCGTGACCAGCTGACAAGTCATAAAAAACGCCGCCATACCCGCGTATGGCGGCGTATTTTCCATTTGTTCCCGGGATTTAGAATATCTGATAATTGACGGTTTCTCTGTGGAATGATACAATAGAAAGAACGGAAACCGACGGCGGCTGTTCCGCCGCAAAATACAAAGTGAAGGAGCCGTGATGTATGTACCGTATCGTCAAGAAAGAAGCGCTCAAGCCCACTGTGATCCTCTATGAGATCGAGGCACCCATGGTGGCCAAAAAGGCAGAGCCGGGCCAGTTCATCATTCTGCGTGTGGATGAGAACGGCGAGCGTATCCCCATCACTATCCATGATTATGACCGCGAGAAGGGCACCGTGACCATCATCGTCCAGACTGTGGGCGCCACCACCGAGAAGCTGAGCCACAAGCAGCAGGGCGAGTGCCTGCATGATTTCGTGGGGCCCCTGGGCAAGCCCACCGAGACCGAGGGCAAGAAGAAGGTCTGCGTGGTCGGCGGCGGCGTGGGCTGCGCCATCGCGTATCCTGTGCTGAAGAAATTTCACGACTGCGGCGCCGAGGTCCACGCGGTGGTCGGCTTCAAGAGCAAGGACGTGGTCATTCTGGAGGATAAGTTCAAGGCGGTCTCCTCCGTGCTGAAGGTCTGCACCGACGACGGCTCCTACGGCCGCAAGGGTCTGGTCACCGAGGCGCTGAAGGAGCTGCTGGACGAGGGCAATGTGTACGACGAGATCTTCGCCATCGGCCCCATGGTGATGATGAAGTTCGTCTGTAAGACCACCGCGCCCTACAATATGCCCACCACCGTCTCCATGAGCCCCATCATGATCGACGGCACCGGTATGTGCGGCGGCTGCCGCCTGACCGTGGGCGGCGAGACGAAGTTCGCCTGCGTGGACGGCCCTGACTTCGACGGCCAGAAGGTGGACTGGGATCTGGCGGTGAAGCGCAACCAGATGTACCACGACTTCGAGGTGCGTAAGCACGAGGAAGTCTGCAATCTGTTCAAGCAGGAGGTAAAGTAAGATGGCTGCTAAGATCAATATGCGTTTGGACAAGAACGAAATGCCCTCCCAGGACCCCAATGTCCGCAACAAAAACTTCCTGGAGGTGGCCCTGGGCTACACCGAGGAGCAGGCGCTGGACGAGGCGGCCCGCTGCCTGAACTGCAAGAACCACCCCTGCGTGGACGGCTGTCCCGTCAACGTGCGCATTCCTGAGTTTATTCAGAAGATCGTGGAGAAGGACTACGAGGGCGCCTATCAGGTCATCCACCAGCTCCCTGCCCGCCGTGTGCGGCCGTGTCTGCCCGCAGGAGAGCCAGTGCGAGATGCACTGCGTCCGCGGCAAGAAGGGCGACCCCGTGGGCATCGGCCGGCTGGAGCGCTTTGTGGCTGACTGGCACAACGCCCACAGCACCGAGGCCGCGGCGGTCCCCGCCCCCAACGGCCATAAGGTGGCTGTGATCGGCTCCGGCCCCGCGGGTCTGACCTGCGCCGGCGACCTGGCCAAGAAGGGCTATGAGGTCACCGTGTTCGAGGCGCTGCACCTGGCCGGCGGCGTGCTGGTGTACGGCATTCCCGAGTTCCGTCTGCCCAAGGCCATCGTCCAGAAGGAAGTGGACGGACTGAAGGCCATGGGCGTCAAGGTGGAGACCAACACCGTGGTGGGCCGCACCATCACCATCGACGAGCTGATGGAGGAGTACGGCTTTGAGGCAGTGTTCATCGGTTCCGGCGCGGGCCTGCCCATGTTCATGAACATCCCCGGCGAGAACCTGAAGGGCGTTTACTCCGCCAACGAGTTCCTGACCCGTATCAACCTGATGAAGGCCTACCGCGAGGACAGCGACACCCCCATCATGGACCTGAAGGGCAAGACCGTGGCCGTGGTCGGCGGCGGCAACGTGGCCATGGACGCCGCCCGCTGCTCCAAGCGGCTGGGCGCTGAGGTGTACGTGGTGTACCGCCGCGGCATGGAGGAGCTGCCCGCCCGTCACGAGGAGGTGGAGCACGCCATTGAGGAGGGCGTCATCTTCAAGACGCTGAACAACCCCGTCCAGATCAACGGCGACGAGCAGGACTGCGTCAAGTCCATGACCTGCATCGAGATGGAGCTGGGTGAGCCGGACGCCTCCGGCCGCCGCCGTCCCGTGGAGAAGAAGGGCAGCGAGTTCGACCTGAGCGTGGACGCCGTCATCATGTCCCTGGGCACCAGCCCCAACCCGCTGATCAAGTCCACCACCAAGGGACTTGAGGTCAACAAGAAGGGCGGCATCATCGTCAACGAGGAGGGCCTGACCTCCCGTCAGGCGGTGTATGCCGGCGGCGACGCTGTGACCGGCGCAGCCACCGTCATTCTGGCCATGGGTGCCGGCAAGCTGGGCGCAAAGTCCATCGACGAGTACCTGAGCAAGTAAGTACATCGAAAAGGCCCGCTGCAAAGCGGGCCTTTTTATGCCGGAAAGCGGTAAAATTTTACGTTCTCCTTATGGAAAGCGCCGCCGCGCTGTGGTATACTGGGAGCAGCAACAGACGGGAGGGGCCATTATGCCGAAAGACTTTATCGACTTCAACCAGAAAACAGGCTTTATCTGCGACATGGACGGCGTCATCTACCACGGGAACCGGATCCTGCCCGGCGTGGCGGATTTCATCCAGTGGCTGCATGAGGAGAGCAAGGAGTACCTGTTCCTGACCAACAACAGCGGCTACACGCCCCGTGAGCTGCAGCAGAAGCTGGCCCGGATGGGACTGGATGTGCCGGAGGAGCATTTCTATACCAGTGCCCTGGCCACGGCGGCCTTCCTGAAGGACCAGGCTCCCGGCTGCTCTGTATTCGCTATCGGCGAGGCGGGGCTGCTGAACGCCCTGTACGACGCGGGCATCACCATGAACGACGTGAACCCGGACTACGTGGTGGTGGGCGAGGGCCGCACCTATTCCCTGGATACGCTGACCAAGGCGGTGAACCTGGTCATGGCCGGCGCCAAGCTCATCGGCGCCAACTCAGACGTGTCCGGCCCCATCGAAAGCGGCATTGCTCCGGCCTGCCGCGCTCTGGTGGCCCCCATTGAAATGGCCACCGGCAAGCAGGCCTATTTCTGCGGCAAGCCCAACCCCCTGATGATGCGGACCGGCCTGCGGCTGCTGCACTGCCACTCCGCCGACGCGGTGATGGTGGGCGACCGCATGGACACCGACGTTATCTCCGGTCTGGAAAGCGGTATGTCCACGGTGCTGGTGCTCTCCGGTGTGTCCACCCGTCAAACGGTGGAGACGTATGCCTATCAGCCCAACGTCATTCTGGACGGCGTGGGCGACATCGCCCGTCTGGCCCGTAAAAACAAAAAATAGGCGCCACGGCCCGAGGGACGAGAATGAAAAGAAGTGTCCGCGGACGCGGTCACTTCTTTTCATTCGTTTTCCAGCAGCAGGGTGTATGTCTCGCCCTCCACGGCGAACACGCGCTCCACATCGGTGTCCATCTGCTCCAGCATCGGCCCCGATGCCTCGTAGTCCACGCAGGTGCCGCAGGAGGCACTGAGCTTCCGGGGCACCGGCATCATCCGGGCCCGGACCCCCGCCGCCGTCAGGCGCTGGCAGGTCAGCAGAGCGGACAGATGGGTGTGGAACGTGGCGATATAGCGGCTCATTTGGACAGGGACAGACGGAAATCCTGACCCTCCGGCGCCACGGCGACCTTGTAGCCGCTGCTCTCGGCGAAGCGGGTGACATTCTCCACAGAGCACTGGTTGTCCACCAGCACCTCCAGGGCGGCGGGGGCGTCGGCCTTTACGGCCTTCTGCACCATCACCACGGGCATGGGGCAGGAATAACCTCTTGCGTCAACAGTCATTGTGATGTTCCTCCTTTACTTGGCGGCCTCAACAGGCGCGCTGACAGCCTTGGGCATATTCCACAGGGACACACCCAGCATGATGAGGATACCCAGACACACGGCTGCTTTGCCGTTGTTGGAAATGCCGCCCACCACGATCTCCTTGGCCTCGTTCATGGCGTCGGCGTTGCCGGCCAGACCGAAGTTGTGGGCAAAGGCCGCGCCCACGATCATGCCGAACACGGTCACGGCGCTGTCACCGTTGCCCTCGCCGGCCAGGATCAGCTGACGCAGCGGGCAGCCGCCCAGCAGCACGCTGCCCCAGCCCACCAGGACCATGCCCAGCAGGTTCCACAGCTGGCTGCTGTGGGCGATGGGCTGCAGTTCAAAGCCCAGCTTGAAGCTGCCGGTGATGAGGTTGCCCGCCAGGACGACCACGAAGATGGCCACGAAGCCGTACAGCAGCTTGAAATCCTTGAACAGCATGGCGTCGCGGATGCCGCCCACCATGCACAGGCGGGCGCGCTGGGCCAGAGCGCCCACCACCACGGCGATCAGCAGTGCAGCCAGCATGGGCGCGTGCTTGGAGCCGGGGCCCTCCTCACTGAACTTGAACAGGCTGGGCACGGCGATGACCAGGATCAGCAGGCCGGTCATGACGATGGGCAGCACGCCGCCCTCGCCCTTCCCAACGGGATAGGCACGCTTCAGGGAGAAGCCGCGCTTGAGGAACTGGATGCCGATGAAGATGCCCAGGGTGAAGCCCACCAGGCCCACCACGGCGTTCAGGTCGCCGCCGCCGATACGCAGGACCATCCGCAGGGGGCAGCCCAGGAAGGCCAGTGCGCCGATCATGACGAAGGCGCCCAGCACGAAGCGTGTGGCGGGGGAGGAGCCGGCCTTGGCCCGAAACTCCTTGGTGGCCACGGACATGACGAACGCGCCCAGCACCAGACCGATGATCTCCGGCCGGACATACTGTACTTTGGCTGCGCCGTGCATACCCACCGCGCCGGTGATGTCCCGCAGGAAGCAGGCGATGCAGAAGCCCATGTTGGCGGGGTTGCCCAGATGGGTCAGCACCACAGCGGCCAGACCGACCACCGCGCCGGCGATGACCACGATCCAACTTACTTTTTTCATGTGATGTGTCTCTCCTTTGCGTTATTTCTTTTAAAGAATAGCGATGCTATTATACGACACTGTACCGGAAAAGTCAAGACCGTGACAAACTTCACTTTCTGTGGTATGATGGGTCACGAGCTGTGAGGAGGTGCCTGCATGGAGGCCATTTATCTTGACAACGCCGCCACGTCGTTTCCCAAGCCGGCAGGGGTCAGCGACCGGATGAAATACTATCTGGACTGCGTGGGAGCCAACGTGAACCGTTCCGTGTATACCGCCGCCCAGGAGGCGGGGCTGGTGGCGCTGACACTGCGGCAGCGGCTGACCCGGCTGTTCGATTTCCCGGAGCCGCCTACCCACGTTATCCTGACGCCGGGCGCTACGGCGGGGCTGAATATGATCATTTCCGGCCTTCTGCGTCCCGGCGACCACTGCATCGTCAGCAGCATGGAGCACAACGCGGTCATGCGGCCGCTGCTGCGCCTGCCGGGAGTGGCGGTCAGCCGCGTTCCCTGTGACGCCGAGGGTTTTGCAGATCTGGACGCCCTGCCGGGGCTGTTCCGGGAGGATACGAGACTGGTCATCATGGCCCACGGCTCCAACGTCTGCGGCGCGGTGCAGGACGCGGCGGCTATCGGCCGTATCTGCGCGGAAAAGGGCGTGCCCTTTGTGCTGGATGCCGCCCAGACAGCGGGACACCTCCCTGTGGACTTTCAGGCTTTCGGCCTCAGCGCTATGGCGGTACCGGGCCACAAGGGGCTGCTGGGCCCCGGCGGCGTGGGTGCGCTGCTGCTGCGGGACGATTTCGCCCAAAAGCTGACGCCTCTGATCGCCGGCGGCACCGGCAGTGCCTCGGACAGCGAGTACCTGCCGCCCTATCTGCCGGACCGGTTTGAGTCCGGTACGGCCAATCTCCCCGGCTGCTACGGCTGGGAGGCGGCCCTGCGCTTTATTGAGGAGACGGGCGTGGACGTTCTGCGGCAGCACGAGAGGGCGCTGTGCGCCCGGTTTCTGGACGGTCTTGCGGATATTTCCGGGGTCCGGCTGGTGGGCCCTCGGAACAAGGATCGTCGGGTGGGCGTCATCTCCGTGGACTTCCTGCGCCGCGACAACGCCGAGATGGCCTATGCGCTGGAAGCGCAGTACGGCATCCTGACCCGCTGCGGCCTGCACTGTGCGCCCTCGGCCCACAAAACACTGGGGACGTTTCCCCAGGGCACTGTGCGGTTTTCGCTGGGCTGGGCCAGCACGGAAGCGGACGTGGACGCGGCACTGGCGGCCATACGGGCCTTGGCATGAATTAAACCGGGCGGCACTGCCGCCCGGTTTTCGGTTATCGCAGAAGAATACGCTTGCCGCCGTGATATTCGCCCACGGTGCCGATGCGCTGGGCACTGGGGACCACCGGTGTCAGCTCCGCCAGCAGCGCGTCCGCGTCCGCAGGGTCTACGGCCATCAGCAGGCCGCCGGAGGTCTGGGGGTCGAACAGCAGGTCCTGTACGGCCAGCTCGGTGGTGCCCACGTCCACACCGGCTTCGGCGAAGCTGCGGTTGCGGTACATACCGGCGGGCAGCACGCCCATCCGGGCGAATTCCAGTGCCTCCGGGATCAGGTCGATGGCGGACACGTCGATATGCAGTGCCACGTCGCTGCCCTGGGCCATCTCGAAGCCGTGGCCCATCAGGCCGAAGCCGGTCACGTCGGTGCAGGCGTGGACCCGATAGCGGACCATCACGTCCCGGGCGGCCTTGTTCAGGGTGGTCATCATCCGGTTCATGAAGTCCACCGTCTCTTTCGTCAGCAGGTCGGCCTTCCCGGCGCTGGTCAGCACGCCGATGCCGATGGGCTTGGTCAGTACCAGCACGTCGCCGGGCCGCGCGGCGGAATTGGTGAGCATTTTGTCCGGGTGAACAAAGCCGGTCACGGCCAGGCCGTATTTCGGCTCATCGTCCAGGATGCTGTGACCGCCGGTGATCAGGGCCCCGGCCTCATAAACCTTGTCATAGCCGCCCCGAAGGATGTCATGCACGGCCTCCTTCGGCATATCCTCCGGCACGGCCATGATGTTCAGACACAGTTTCGGCTCGCCGCCCATGGCATACACGTCGCTGAGGGCGTTGGTGGCGGCGATCTGGCCGAACAGGTAGGGGTCGTCGGCGATGGGGGGGAAGAAGTCCACCGTCTGCACCAGGGCCAGCTCGTCGCTGATCTTATACACGGAGGCGTCGTCGCTCTTGTCGAAGCCCACCAGCAAATTGGGGTCGTGGTGCACGCGGATGCCCTCCAGCAGTTGGGCCAGTACGCCCGCGCCCACCTTGGCGCCGCAGCCGGCGCACTTGGTCAGCTTTGTCAGTTTGATGTTCTGCTCTTCCATGATTTGTCTCCTATCGCAGTGCACCGGTCAGGTGCAGTATGGCCTCCAGCGCGCCGCCGCCCACGGCCAGCGCCTTGTCCGAGGCGGTGGTGCAGTATTCCGGTTTGCACCGCGGGTCCACGTCGCCGGATTTCATCCCCCGGTGTACCGGTGTGCCGCTGGGCAGGATACCCCGCACCACGCCGCCGATGGTGCATTTCATGGGCTGGCCGTTCACGGTCCCGGCGATGTCACCGGGCTGCACATCGTCGCCGATGTCCAGTATCCGGGTGAAGATGCCGTCTGCCGGGGCGCGGAGCACGCGCTCGCCGGCGTAGCCGCCGATGAGGCCGGGGATGTTGGTGTTGGGCAGGGCGCTGCCCTGATAGATGGCGCGCCCCAGGGTGTGGCCGCGCATGGTCTCCACTACCGCGTGGCAGTCCTCTCCGGCGGTGAAGCCGGGCCCGATGCCTACCACCACGGGGGCGTCGGTGATGCGGGTGCCCAGATTGCGCTTGGCCAGTATGGCGTCCACCAGGGCATCCGGGTGCAGCTGCTCACGGCACAGGCACTCCGGGTCGGGGAGGACGGGTACCGCACCCTGTGCCAGCAGGGACAGCGCCTGCGCCGGGCTGTCGGCGCGGACGGCCCGCACATCCTCTACCACCGTTTCGCCGTCGGTGATGGCGGGGGAGAAGCACACCGTCCGCCGTATGGCGGTGGGGCGGGGCAGGTCGGTCATGACCACCTGTATCCCGGTGCGGTACAGCCGCAAAGCGATGCCGGTGGCAATGTCGCCTGCGCCGCGTATCAAAACAAGCATAGCTAACCATCCTTTCGTTATCCGTACAATAACACAACGAGAGAGGGTTGTCAACAAAGCCCCGTTGACGGGGGGACGCAGGTCTGGTAAAATGGACCCACGAAAGGAAAGAAGGTGCTTCAGTGAACGACAACATCATCGTCCATATCACCGCCCGCCTGTTCGCGGAGGAAAAGTGCTACGGTCCCGGGGTTCACCGGCTGTTGGGCGCGGTGGCGCAGAACCATTCCCTGCGCGCGGCCGCGGCCTCCATGAACATGGCGTATTCCAAGGCGTGGAGCATCGTCCGGGCGGCGGAGCAGGGCTTCGGCTGCAAACTGCTCCGGTCCACCATCGGTGGCTCCGGCGGCGGCGGCGCGCAGCTTACCGACGAGGCCCAACAGATCATGGAGGCCTATGACGCGTACTGCCGAAAGCTGGATGCCTACGGACAGGAGCTGTTTCGGGAATTGTTCGGCTTCTGCACAGAGAAATAAAAAAGGCCGCCCATCCGGGCGGCCTTTTTGCGGGCATCAAATGGTGGGCATCTCCATACCCAGGCGGCGGTACATGGTCTTTTTCACCGCTTTGAGAATGTTCTCATATCCGGTGCAGCGGCACAGGTGACCGGAGAGCAGCTTGCGGAGCTCCTCGTCGGAATACAGCTTGCCGCTGTCCAGAATTTCCACGGCGGTCATCAGGAAGCCGGGGGTGCAGAAGCCGCACTGGATGGCGGCCTCCTCCATGAAGGCCTTCTGAATGTCGCTGGGCTCACCGTCGGGGCTGAGAAGCCCCTCCAGC
>OEIM01000676.1_pt1 | contig 12726 bp, 5 predicted proteins | sample 1538341 | NCBI WGS metagenome assembly OEIM01 (sample SAMN02324081, study PRJEB22366) | human gut metagenome | biome: human | place: Canada: Ontario | collected 2010-10 | reverse complement strand
CCTGGACAGCCGTACCGGCCAGGAGGTCATGGAGCTGCTGTGTGAGATCTTCCGGGAGAGGAACACCACCTTCATCCTCAGCTCCCATGACCCGCAGATGCAGTGTTACACGGATCGTACCGTCTATTTCAGCGACGGAAAGATAGAGATAGAAAATCACCACACCGGAGAGGAGAACGCACAGTGAAAAGAGAAACGGTAAAACGGGTACTGGCCCTGTTGATCTGCGTATTGATGACAGTATCCCTGCTGCCCGCCGTTGCTATGGCGGAAGAAGTCACAGAGGATGTGATAGATGACAGTGCCATTGAGGCTTACACGTCTTACGAAAACGGAGAGGATGCCGGCGTCAGCGGGGTCTCGGTTACAGACGAAAAGCCCAACACGGATATCAAGGTCATACCCAGCGACGCCAACGCCCTGATCCTGATGGATACCGGCGCACAGTCCCCAAAAGGCGTTCCCGGTCAGGTGGTGAAGATCGTGCTGCCGCTGGCGGTCAACAAGGAATATCTGCCCAGCGAGAAATACATGCTGCGCAACATCAACATCTATCCCGATGTGCCTACCGACGCCAGCGTGTCCAACTGGCCCTTTGAGCTGATCTATGCCAGCGATGTGCAGCACTTAAAGGATATGTCCTACAACTCCACGGCGGAGGTGTGGTTCGAGTTCAAGGTCAGCGAGTTTGCCAGTAAGGGACGCTATGCCGTGCCCTTTAAGATCAACGCCACTGTGTGGCGGGAGGATGCCGTGAACGGCACTACCATCACCGAGGACGTGACCTTCAAGGTCAGTGCCTATGTGACCGTTACCGACAACGGCAATATGTCCGGCGTCACCACCGCCTTCGGCAGCCTTCAGGTGGCGGGTACCAACGCGGGCGGCTCCTATACCGTGCCTACCGGCACACCCAATCAGACTATCTCCATGCGGATCCCCGTGATCAATGTAGGTGGTACCCTGACCAGCGTGACGGTCTATCCCGTGGTGTCCGCCGCGCTGGACGAATTCCCCTTCGTGATCGACTCCACCAATTTAGGCAAATATTTCGACTACTGGGCCAGCGGCGAGGTGAAGTATCTGGACTACACCTTCACGGTGTCGCCCTTTGCCACCTCCGGCAACAAGTCCATTAAATTCAAGGCCAACTATTTCGAGAACAGCGCCCCTGCGGAGGGCTCCTTCTCCACGCAGTTTACCGTGATCGACGGCTATGACGCCTCCGCCATGTCGGTGATGGTGCAGAGCTATAAGCTGTATGTGGACGATACCGAGGTATCCGGCCTGATGGCAGGCGAGGAGACGGAGTTGCGTCTGACCCTGATCAACAATTCCAAGTATGACACGGCCAAGAAGATCATCTCCAGTCTGGTATTCACCAATTCCCCCGGTCTGACGCTGTGCGTAGGCGGCACGGATACCGCCTATGCCGATTCCATCAAGCCGGGCGGTACGACGATCCTGAAATACAAGATCATGGCCAAGCAGGACGCGGAGGTTGGCCCCGCCATGCTGGGCATCAACCTGACCTATGAGACCACCGAGGCGGTGGCCGGTAAGGCGGCGCAGAACATCATGCTGCCGGTCAGCCAGAAGATGGATGTTCTGGCCGGTACGCCGGAGGTGTACGGCACACTCAGCAAGGATAAGGAAGCTACCATCTCCGTGCCGCTGACCAACATGGGCCGCGCCAAGGCTATGAATATCCGGGTGCTGGCCACGGACGGCATGACCGCCTCCACCCCCTGTTATGTGGGTGACCTGCTGGCAGGCGGCTCCACCAGCGCCGATGTAACGGTGGGCTTCTCCAAGATCGGCGCGTTTGTGGGCAAGATGATCCTCCAGTATGAGGACGCCAACGGCGAGACGTATTCTCAGGACATCTCCGTGCCGCTGAGCGTGGCGGAAAGCTCTGCGGATACAGATGCCAACAGCGTCAACGCAAATAAAGACGGCACAGGCAGCCGCTGGTGGCTGTGGCTGCTGATAGCGATCCTTGCGCTCATCCTGATCGGCATTGTGGTCTATGTCATCATCCGCTATAAGCGCGGCGAGATCGGGCCCGGTGCTGAAAACACCGCCGCCTTGGACGATTTTGACGACGACTTTGACGCGGACGGCGGCACGCCGGATATTGGAGAGAAGCCGCTGACCTACGACGGAAGCAATAAGGACGGGAATGTATGAAGCCAAAAGACCTGTTTCGCTACGGCTGCACCAACCTGTTCCGGCGAAAGACCCGCACGGCGCTGACAGCCCTATCCATGGCGGTGGGCGTCATGTGTATCGTGGTGCTGATCTCCGTAGGTCTGGGCTATGAGCAGGCATACCGCGAGAGCATCGAGGCATTGGGCAGCCTGACAAAGATCGATGTGACGCCCGCCACCGGCGATTACGGGCGCAAGGCGCTGCTGAACGACAAGGCACTGGAGGCGTTCCGAGGCATCGACGGTGTGGAGGCGGTAACGCCGGTCTATCAGCAGTCCGCCTACATCGTGTCCGGCAACTATGTGAACATGGTGCGCGTCTACGGCATCGACATGACCACGGCGGAGCGTTTCATGCTGACGCCGGAGCGGGGCGTTATGGCCGAGGACGGTACGCGCCTGCATCCGGAGGTGCTGTTCACCGACGACGTGGCGGCTGGTCTTGCCAACAAGGCCAAGGACTGGGAACTGGCGGTGGACGAGAACGGCAACGCCCTGATCGACCTGCTGGAGGTGCCTGTCCGCATGACCTTCGATTCCTCCAGCCTGACCGGCGAGCCGAAGGCCGACACCGACGGACGGGCGCTGCCCTCCAGCAATCTCTATACCCTGCGGGTGACGGGTATCTGCTCCACCTTGAACAATAACTTCGCCACCGCCGCGTTCATGTCCTTCGACCGCTTGCAGGAAATGACGCAGGCCAACGCCAATTACATGGGTGCTACAACTCAAACCAAGACGGCGGAGGAAAAGGCCAACGGCCCTACCTACGACTTGGTTTGGGTGAAGGTGAAGAACGTCAACGATGTGCAGCGCATTGTCAAGCTGATCCGTGACACGGGCCTGAACACCTACTCCCTCAACGATATGCTGGAGACGGTGCGCACACAGTCCCGGCAGATCCAGGCGATGCTGGGCGCGCTGGGCGGTATTGCTGTCCTGATCTCTGCTATCTGCGTGGCAAACACCATGATGATGTCTATCACGGAGAGAACGAGGGAGATCGGCGTGTTGAAAGTGCTGGGCACCATTCGCGGCGACATCTTCAAAATGTTCCTGACGGAAGCGCTGATCGTAGGCGTGATCGGCGGCGCGGCGGGCCTGATACTGAGCTTTATCGCCAAGTGGCTGATACCGGTGATCTTCGCGTCGCAGGAACTGCGGTGCGTGCTGCCGTGGTGGCTGGCGGTCTGCGGCGTGGTGTTCGCGGGCGCGGTAGCCATAGCCGCCGCGTGGATGCCCGCGCGTAAGGCAACGCTGATCAGCCCCAATGAAGCCATCCGCTCTGAGTGAGGTGACGATATGAAAAAGATATGCTGTATAGTGCTGACCGTACTCTGCATCCTGCCGTGCTTGGCAGGGTGTGGGAAAGCAAATACTGTCAATGAAGAGCCGCTGATCCGCAGCTTTGTGATTGGCAACAGCACGGCGGAGATCCAGACCCATGCAGAGGATGGAGAGACACACTATGTGATCGCCATTACGCTTCCGACGGACACGGATTTCAAAAACTGTGCCGCAAATGTAGAGCTTGCCCCGGATGCGGCGCTGGACATAGATGATAGCCCCTGCATTGTGAACGAACTGGGCGGGCGGATCATCTTGAATTTAACATTGGAAGATCGTGATCTGGTGGTCACTCGTGGTGAACTGAGCCAGACCTATAGCTTCCAGATCGGATTAGAATAAAATCGCTTATGCCTGTCGATAGGCACATTATCACTTTTGTTTTCATCCGAGAGCAATCTCGGTGAAAAAAATAAAAATTATAGGAGGAAACAAAAATGAAAGTTGCAAAGAAACTAGTAGCACTGTTTCTTGCATTGGTGATGGCGCTCTCGCTGAGCACTATCGCCATGGCGGATGGCAATGGCAATCCCATTGCTACGAAAGCGCCTGAAACTGCACCGACCACAATCAGCTCTGTAACGATTGGTGGTGCTGATGCAGTATTTCGGGTAGACGGTTACGGCACCAATCCTGATACCGCTACCTACGATGAATCTCAGATCTTTATCCGCGCAACACTGCCTGCTGCTACCGTTGAGGAGACTCTGAAGTCTCTGGACGTAACGATTAACATGTCGGGCAGCAGCAGAATTACTGGTGGTACCCTGCAGAGCGCAGGTACTTGGACTGTTACGGGAACGACCAACCGTGTTTACACCGCGACTGGTGTCAATTTCCTGAATGAATCCTACACCATTGTTGTTGGTGGACAGACCTACATTCTTGCCGCTGGTATTGATGACAGCGATCAGGCTCAGACAGCCATTCCTTCCACCGATCCTCTGGCAGTCTCTAATGTGAAGTTCAACGGCGCAACGACTGCTGCTAATGTGTATCGCGTGACTGTGCAGAATCCCTGCATGGGCAACCCCGCCTTGGCCGACAGTGGTTGGACTTTCTGCAACTATTACATTTCTGCAACTAATGTCCCTGCCGCTTCCAATACTGCAGCGGTATCTACCACTCTCACCAAGAATGCCGCTGCGACTCTGGGCGGCAACGTGAGCAATGTTTCTGGTACGACCGACGTGACGGCAACGATTGACCTGAGCAGTGCTGAGCCGACCTTGACTGCTACGGCAAATGGCAACACCCGCACCTACGTTATGATGGTGTCGTTTGCCTCTGATGGCAAGATCAGCGTGACCTTTGGCTTCGATTTCGGTGAGCTGAAGAGCACTGAGTGGTACACCGGCGAAGTGAAGGACAAGGCTGACGGGATTGCAGCAGCGGCGGCTGCCTATTTTGGCGGAACCGTTGATCAGCCCTGGGGCACCATCAGAGTTAATCCTGGCACGAGCGTCATGGACGTTCTGCAGCAGTTCATGCAGAGTGCAGGTTACTCTGAGTATGATCCTTCTTCCACCTACGTGGCCTCTATCAATGGTCTGGCTGCCTTTGACACTACCGGTGCGGATGGCTGGATGTATACGAACAGTGCCAATGGCTGGAGCACCACCTGCAATATCCCCAATGTAGGTGCTGCCGACTACACGCTGACTGACGGTGCTCGTATTACCTGGTTCTATACGACGAACTACAATATTTATTGGCACTAAGCAGGGGCTTAAACTGACAGATTAACTGTCAAGGCACCGCAGAGGGGGCGGGCAAATTGCCCGCCCCCCTGCGAAAAGCATGACAAACAGGAGAGGATTCCCATGAAGAAACGTTTACCCTGCCTTTTGTTGGCTCTTGTAATACTGTTCGCACTGCTTCCCTGTAAGACCTATGCCTTTGACCCTAGCTGGTATTCCACATGGCCTTCTTTTACCGCCTTTGTTTCAGGCAAATACGAAACAATCCCTTTGTCTTTTACAGATCAAAGTGGTTCTGAGATCAATATCATTTCTGTTGCGGGAAATTGGGGCGGTCTGATCGATGCGGATGCGGCGGGAACGAGTGTTTTTACGCCGGTCGAATTCTATACAAGCAATCGGACAAATATCAATGCGTTTTCTTGGCCATCCCGTATTGAAGCGGTGCAGCCGACGGCAGATTATTCCTCTGTGCAGCAGTGGAATATCTACAACAAAGATGATCCTTCCAGGCACTATTATTACCCGGTTTGGGCTTTTTCCAGCAGCGCAGATAATACGGTGCAGTTGGATCGAAAGGCTGAACTGTGGAAGCTTGCCCCAGAAATTTACAAGGTCATGCATCAGTTTGATGATCTGTTTACATATTACTGCTCGATCCAGAACGCGGACAGCGTTCATATTGGGCAACGGTATCCTTCAGATCTGAACTATCTTGTAAAAGTAGCTACCGGTATCCAGAGTGCTTTCAGTATTACTACCGGTTTTGCATATTCACATGAGTACCAGCTTTCCGGACGAGGCTGGCAGGATGAAAGTTTGCTGGAGGGGCTCAAGAGCTACTGGGAAAATGAGTATGAGTGGGATGGTCGCTATACTTCTCCCAGTACGATCACTGCGCGGGGTGTTGAGCAGTTGGAATTCATTCTACATGTTGTCGCCCCGTATTTCCTTGATCTGTTCAGTTCTCGTGTGATCGCCGCACCGGAGATCACGGCTTTCTCAGTAGGTGCCTCAAAGGGAATTGTTGATGAGGCAAATAAGACGATAACTGTCCGGCTTCCCGACTCAACCGATTGGACACAGCTGCCCGAACCCGTCATTGAGACCCCACAAGGTGTGAAAGCGACTTATTATGCGGGAAGTCTGGAGAACGGTAAAATGCTGTATACGGTTGTGCCGTGGGATTGTGCGACTGGAACTACGTTTAACGGCAGTGATACTAAATACGTTTTTGGCATTGATTTGAGTGAATCATGGTGCGTTAACGTCGAGAAGGGAACACCCTACAATCGTGCAACGTCCTTTGCGGTAACAGTGGACGGTGTAACACGATACGGTAAAATCGTGGAAGGCGAAAATGGCGAAGCGGGAACGATCCGGCTGAATCTGCCTGTTGGCACCGACTTATCCGCACTGCTGCCGGAGATCGAGCATACCGGCGAATATTATCGCTTGGATGGCGCCAGCGAGGATACGGCCATCGACTTCACCAATTCGGAATCCCAGCCGACAGACCTTGTGGTCTACAATTCCGAGTATGAACTGGAAACAACATACAAGGTAACGGTCACCGCAAAGGTTTCGGCGGAAAACGATATCCTGTCTTACAAAATCGGTGATGCGATTGGTGTGATCGATGGTAATGACATTGCAATCGAGATCCCCTATGCAACAAATCTGGCCGTTACGGAGCCGGAGATCAAGGTTTCCGAATTTGCGGCGGTCACGGCAAAACCGGCAGCGCTGCAGGTGGGCGAAAATCGCTACACGGTTACGGCGGCAAATGGTAATAAGCAGGACTATACAGTGACGATTACCAGAACGCCGGCAGCCTCCGGATGCAGTATCCTCTCTTTTAAATACGGCGGCTATGCGGCTGGAATCAACGAGGCGGCTGGAAGCATAACGCTGAGTGTTCCTCGAGGCACACCGATGACCTTCGTGCCGAAGATCATCTTGTCGGAATTCGCCACGATTTCTCCCTCTGCAACGGAGGCACAGAACTTCTCCCAGCCTGTGCAGTATGTGGTAACAGCACAGGACGGCTCTTCCAGCAGCTATACCGTGACGGTAACACTGTCGGATGAAACACTGCCAAATCCCTACAAGGGTGATCTTGAAAAGGTCGTTACCAACATTATCCGCCGCTATCGCACCTCGGCCAGTGACGACTGGGAGTGGATGAACCTTGGCTTCTATGAGAACACATCTCCCAACTACAATACTGGCTACAATCATGACTTCGATGTAGAAGCGGAGCTCTCAACGCTTGATACGACTACCAGCGTTGCCATGACGGAGTTTGGCCGCACGATCATGATGCTGACAGCGCGTGGCTTCAATTGTGCGAATCTTGCACAGTATCATGACGGAGTGCCTTATATCGACAAAAAAGGCAATAATGTCGATGATCTGGCAGCAGCTCTCTACAATTACAGCGGCACCTATACGATCAACGGCCCCACATTTGCGTTGCTCGCAATGGACATGGGAAATTACACCATTCCGAGCAATGCCGTCTGGACGCGGGAGAGGCTGTTGGAGACACTGCTTGGTCACAAGTATCTTTCGGATGGATTTGGTATCGACATGGTAGGCGCTATCATGTACGCGATTGGCCCTTATCAGGATGATCCCGTTTATGGTGACCGCGTAAAGGCCAAGATGCAGGAGGGACTTGATATTATCCTCCAGAAAATGAGCAGTTCCTTCTCCTTCGAGGCGTGGGGCGATGTAAACAGTGAGTCTGCCGCATGGGTCATGATGGGCCTTTGCAGCATGGGCATCGACTGTCATACAGATCCCCGGTTCTCTGACGGACAGGGAAAAAGCATGCTCCAAAACTGGATGGATACCTTTGCCAACGTCAACGAGGGCTACTTCCATCACACGACCAGCGTGCGGAATAATGCACTGGCAACGTATGAGGGCTGCTATGCCAGTCAGTGGTATTTGAAGTTCCTTGAGAAGGGTGGTCAGGGGAAACCCTGCTACTTCTATTACCAGCGGTTCAACTTTGCCCGTGAGCTGTCCAAAGACGCCTCCATCACCGGCTTCGAGATCGAAGGCAAGCAGGGCGTTATCACCGAGGGTGGCGAAGGCGGCGAGAATACCATCACTGTTACAGTGCCCAAGGGTATGCCCCTGACGAACCTGATCCCAACCGTGACGATGGCGGAGGGTGCGACCTTGCTGGCTCCGAGTCTGCCTACAACCTTTGTGGAAGGCGTTAAGCAGCCGTTTACCGTGCTGGCCGAGGACGGAAAGACCACCAAGAGCTATTATGTCACCGTGAATTATGGTGATGTGGGTGCTGCCGGCGCCGAGCTGGATGTCAACAGCATCAAGCTGCAAAACAGCGTGCTGAACGCAACGGACATACTGGAGAAGAAAGTCACCAAGGCATCCGATGGGGCAACGGAGATTCTGCTTACGGTGAACGCCGGTGTGGATACCTCGAAGATGTATCTCAGTGCCAGCCTCTCTTACAAGGCGACCTCCAATCCGTCTTTGGACGGAAAGAAGGTGATGGACTTCTCTGACTGGAAGACCTTCACCGTGACCTCCGGCGATAAGACGGTACAGAACGCCTATCGTATTAAGGTCGTATCCAAGGCGCAGGCGGAGATCACCAGTTTCCGTGTGCAGGCGGCCGGTGAATGGTACAATGGCGTCATTGACAACGCCAAAAGCACCATCACTGTTACCGGTGTGGACGATTCCAAGCTGACCAGCACCAAGCTGGTGACGGACATTGAATTCACCGGCAAGACCTGCTCACCGACCTCCGGCATTGCGGTGGACTTTGCCAACGCTGCCACGTTCACGCTGGGCGGCGACAACGATCTGGCCAGCCGCACCTATACCGTTACCGTGCTGAATAAGAGCGGCCAGCCGATTTCCGCCAAGGGCGGCGGTGGGAATGATACGCCCACCACCAGCACCGCGAAAATCACAGGCTTCTCCGTTTTGGGTGTGGATGGTGTGATCGACCAGAGTGCCGACATCATTACCGTCACACTGCCGGTTGGGACGAATGTCACGGCGGTAGCACCGGTCGTCACCGTTCCTGCGGGAGCTGTTGTCAGTCCGGTATCCAGTGAGGTCGTGAACCTTACCAGTCCGCTGACCTATACCGTAACGCTGGGCGCGGAAAGCAAAAGCTATACCGTCACCGTTATCTTTGAGCGAAGTATTTCCCAGCAGCTTTGGGATACGGTGGCAGAGAACAGCGACGTAGCTGACCATCAAACCAGCTACGGACACAAATTCAATTAAACCGTGAGAACGGGAGGGAGATATCCATGAGAAAAAAACTGCTTGCCACTCTGTTAGCGGTCGTGCTGCTGCTTGGCCTGATACCGTTGACCTCTATCGGCGGTGGCGTTGCCTATGCAGCTTCAGCTCCTCCGCGGGCAACGGCGATAGACGCAACTAAGGTCGATCTTGGAGAGAATGTGAAGGTGCTTTACGCACAGGTAATTCCTGGCACACCGACCTTGGTCGAAGAAGAAGGATGTTTTTACAACTGCGGTACGATCAATATCTATGTGGATTCAATTCCCGCTGATGCCACTGAGCTGAAATGGTCTAGTGCCTCTGTTAAAGCGGCACTGAACATTGACTGGGGCTCATATTCATACTATCCGGATAAAGGCGGACAGGAGTTTTATGACGTAACTCTGAAAGCCGAGGATAGTTGGAAAGCCAAAAATGCACAGTGCTTCCTTGGCTCCGATGTAAATTGGGTTGGTCCCGTCAACTGCTATGACGTGGCGATCTATGAAGGCGGTGTCCGTGAACAGGGCGTGGTTTTGTCAGATGGCGTTGCATCTCGTACCAGTGACACGACGGTGGAGATCACCTTCAGTGCCAGTGAAGCCGGCAGCTATGTATGGGCCTGGGCTGATGAAGGAACAACCCCTGAAAAACCCACCGATATAGAGCCTGATGAGATGTTTGCGGGCGTAAATACGTTTACAGTCGATAATCTTACGGCGGGTGCAAAAAAGCTGCGTCTCTGGGCAACTGACGCATCTGGAAATAACGCTGCAGATCCGCTTGATATCAGCATCTATGCCTATACTTCAGCTGGATGGCCGCAGTTGACAAGCTTTTCCTTTGGGGACGGAACATGGTCTGTCAATGGTATTACACTAACAGATGATGATATCGAAATTATACCTCGCGATGTACTTGAGCCGTATGAAACAGGTGATCCCACAAAGTTCTATGCAGGCGAAGTGATCATCCGCTATGACCGGAAAGCAGCCCAGCCGGAACCCAGCCAAGCTAATTTGACAGGGTGGACTGCCGCTGCTGCTGCACCCGCTGGTTTCAGTGACCTTTCTGTTTCAAGTTTAAGCAAGGCACCTTGGCTTAATCTTAGAGAGAAGGACTATATCTCGGTTTCAGCGAAGTCTGACGGCATCACGTATACGTATTGTTACAAAGTTGCAGTTTCCTGTAGTGAATTCCTTTATGAGTACCCAGATACATGGACGCCAGGCAAATCGGACACTGAGTTTACTTATTCCCCCACAGCATATGACAAGAATTATGAGAATTTGCCGATGACTGGTGTTACATACACATGGGGAACAACCACAGATAAGACCAGATTGAATCTCACGGAAGGAAGCGATAGCTTTACCTTGACGAACGGTGAAGGAATCACTAAGACGTATACTGTTAAGTTGAATATGCCGTGGAAATTCACAGTACAAGGAGGAAAGGGGTATGACCTTTCGAGCTTGTCAGCTGGTGACAAAAATCTAAGCGGGTATAGCCCCCTTCCTTTGTTGTCGGATAACGTCCAAAAAGACATCTACTCTGATCAGAATGTCACAGTGAGTGTCAAGCCGACCGGCGACAATAAAAATAAGGTCATTGACACGGTCACGCTGACCAAGAGCAGGGGGGATAATAAGATCATTTCTGCGGATGATATCAAGATCAACGGCAACACGTTTACCTTCACAATGCCCAATGATTGCGTTAACGTCACAGAAATTACCTTCAAAGAAGATGAGTCACCTTCGTATAACATCTCCGCATCTGCTACAGAGTATCGTGTTGAGGATCATTACCCCATGGGAACAGTGACGATTACGGACGGCGAAACTCAGATTGGCAGCACCCATGCCGGCAACGAGGTCACGGTAACGGCCACTCCCGTAGAGCATGCAGCGTATAACTTCGAATTTGTGTGCTGGGATACGGAGGATGTTGAACTGACCGATGAGCAAAAGTATGCCTCCACAATGACCTTTGAAATGCCGGAGAATGAGGTATCTCTAACAGCTGTGTTTGAAAAGAAAGGTGTGGAGCTGAGCTTCTCTGCAAGTCGGGCAAATGCGCTGTCCGGTGTAGACCTTGTCAGCATGATCCCAGACAACTACATGACCCTGTTTACCTCTCACAAGGATATCGTCAAGCCGGGGGCTAAGATAGCTGTTCGCCCAACTGGGACAAGTCAGTTTGTTCTGGAAGACTATGAAGTGAAGGATCAGGATGGTGCAGATATCGCTTATGTGGTGGGCGACTTTGACGGTTGTCAGTTTACCATACCTGAGAACGCAACCAGCATCAGTGTCGTAGCCAAGTACAGAGCGAAAGCCTTCTCGACGATCACCATGGGCTCCAGCGATACGGCAATGGGCAGCGCTGCCGCCACGGCAGAAGGAAAGCCTGTCGGCGCCGCAGTTATTGAAGGAACAACGGTAACGGTAACTGCTACCGCGAAGTTCAGGTATAAGTTCAAGGACTGGACAGCGGCCTATAAAGATGGCAGCACAGTTGACTTTGTACTGACGCCTTCGGAGGAGAATCCCAATGTTGCGACGTTCACGGTACCTACTTCCGGTAAGGGAATTGTTATCACCGCAAACTTTGAGCGCGACGAGACGCAGAACAGTAATCTTTGCCAGTTGACCGGTGTGGGTCTCTATGACGAGGAAACGAAGATCGGTATGTTGAGCAAATCCGGCTTGAATTATACGATCACCCTGCCTGCCGGCACGGACACCACCAATCTGGCAGACATGATCCTAAAGCTGACGATTTCCGAATTTGCCACAGTCACCAAGGAAAACGATCCGGGCAAGAATTGGGTAGAGGGTGCTCCCTGCGGGATGGCACTGGATACGCAGACCAAGTTCACGGTAACGGCTGAAGATGGCACAACCAATGTTTACACCATCACCATCAAGAAGGCCGCCGCCCCCAACGCTCCCACCCTGTCCAACGGCTCCGCCACCCGCACCAGTAAGACCGGTGCAACCGTGGAGTTTACCTCCAGCGAGGCGGGCAACTACTTCTATAATGTGGTAGGCCACGGTGCGGCAGTGCCCACGGTGGATACCAGCAAGAACGGTACAGCTGCCGTTCAGGGCGAGAACACCATCACCCTCAGCAATCTGACCGAGGAGGCCCGTGACATCTACATCGTGGTCAAGAACGCCTCC
>OEIM01000654.1_pt1 | contig 13061 bp, 8 predicted proteins | sample 1538341 | NCBI WGS metagenome assembly OEIM01 (sample SAMN02324081, study PRJEB22366) | human gut metagenome | biome: human | place: Canada: Ontario | collected 2010-10 | reverse complement strand
CTTCTCCTCCGCAGACGATGTCCTGGAGCGTGAAACCTTCAACACCCTGTTCCCGGACACTCCGTACGGCGTAGAATCCGGCGGAGATCCGTCCTGCATCCCGAACCTGACCTACGAAAACTTCCTGAATTTCCATCAGACCTATTACCATCCGTCCAACAGCTATATCTACCTGTACGGAAACATGGATATGGAAGAAAAACTGGCATGGATGGATGAAAAATACCTGTCCCATTTTGATGCAAAAGAAGTAAAATCCGAAATCCCGTATCAGAAACCATTTGCAGAGACCCTCGACATTGTACACGAGTACCCGGTGCTCGACGGCGATCCGCTTGAAAACAATGCGTACCTGTCCTACAACATGGTCATCGGCAGCGGTCTGGATGTAAAATTAAACGTGGCATTTTCTGTTCTGGAGTATGCACTCCTTGACGCACCGGGAGCCCCGGTCAAACAGGCGCTCCTTGACGCACACATCGGAAAAGATGTTTACGGCTCCTACGAGGACGGCATCCTGCAGCCATTCTTCTCCATCGTAGCCAAGAACGCCGATGAAAATGAGAAAGAAAAATTCCTGTCCATCATCCGCGGCACCCTCGAGGATATCGTGAAAAACGGCATGGATCAGAAAGCCATCGAGGCAGGCATCAACTATTTCGAATTCCGTTTCCGTGAGGCGGACTTCTCCAGCTTCCCGAAGGGCCTGATGTACGGCATTGACGTCTTCGACAGCTGGCTGTACGACGAGAACAAACCGTTCGCCTACCTGCAGCAGCTTGCGATCTACGATGAGCTGAAAAAACTGGCAAAAGAAGGCTATTTCGAAAACCTGATCCAGACGTATCTGCTGGACAACACCCATGCCTCCATCGTGACCCTCATTCCAAAGACCGGTCTTGCCGCAGAAAATGATGCAAAGACCGCAGAAAAACTGCAGAAATACAAAGAGAGCCTGTCAAAAGAAGAGATCGAGAAAATCATTGCTGACACCAAAGAGCTGGCAGCATATCAGGAAGAAGAGGAGAGCGAGGAAGTACTCGAGACGATTCCGCTCCTGAAACGAAGCGATATCAAACGTGAGTCTGTCAAACTTTACAATGACGAGCATAAAGTCGATGGAACGACGGTTCTTCATCACAACGTATTCACGAACGGCATCGGTTACTTAAGCTTGTTGTTTGATACGAAAAATGTGCCGAACGATCTGATCCCGTACATGGGCGTATTAAAATCCGTTCTCGGCTATGTGGACACCGAACACTACACCTACGGCGAGCTGTTCAACGAGATCAATGCACAGACCGGCGGCATCAACTGCGGACTGCAGGTATTCCGCATTCCGGAAAATGATGACGACTGCCGTAGAATGTTCGGCATCCGCGCGAAATTCCTGTACGACAAACTGGATTTCGTCATGAAAATGATCGAGGAAATCCTGAACACCTCCCGCCTGGATGACGAGAAACGTCTTCACGAGATCATCTCCAGCATGAAATCCGGCCTGCAGAACCGCCTGTCTTCCGCCGGAAATGCAACGGCTGTGATGCGTGCAGCTTCCTATTACTCCCCGATGAGCAATTTCCAGGACCGCATCGCAGGCATCGGCTTCTGCCAGCTCTTAAAAGATCTGGACGAGAACTTCGATGAGAAAAAAGCAGAACTGATTAAAAATCTGCAGACCCTGATGAAATACATCTTCCGCAAAGAGAATCTGACCGTCTCCTATACCGCAGACGAGACAGGCTACGCACCGCTGGAAGAAAAAATCGCAGCATTCAAAGAGAATCTGTACACCGACGAAGTGGAGCCGGGCAGCATTGTGTATGACTTTGAACAGAAAAACGAAGCCTTCCAGACCTCCGGCCAGGTACAGTACGTGGCACTCTGTGGAAACTTCGAGCGCGAAGGCTACGACTACACAGGAGCCCTGCGCATCCTGCGTGTCATGCTGAGCTATGACTATCTGTGGATCAACATCCGTGTCAAAGGCGGCGCTTACGGCTGCGGCGGAGCTTTCGGAAGAGGCGGAAACGCGTGCATTTCTTCCTACCGTGACCCGAACGTCGGAAGAACCCTTGAAGTATACCGCGGTATCGGCGATTACGTGCGCAATTTCGAAGCAGACGAGCGCCAGATGACCAAATACATCATCGGAACGATCAGCGAACTCGACGTCCCGATGAACCCGTCCGCAAAAGGCCAGACCTCCGAGAGCGCATGGTTCAACGGCATCACCGAAGCAGACTTCCAGCAGGAGAGAGATCAGATCCTCGATGCAACCCTGGATGACATTCATGCACTGGCAGACCTTGTAGATGCAGCCTTAAAACAGAACAACATCTGCGTTGTCGGAAGCGAAGCAGCCATTCAGAAAGAGAAAGAACTGTTTAAGAACGTAGAGAACTTATAAATGAGGAGAAGAGACAGCAATGGAAAACAATGCAAATTATAAATCCGGCTTTGTAGCCCTGATCGGCCGTCCGAACGTGGGAAAATCCACGCTGATGAACCACCTGATCGGACAGAAGATTGCGATTACATCCAAGAAACCGCAGACCACCCGCAACCGCATCCAGACCGTTTATACGTGTGACGAGGGACAGATCGTGTTCCTCGACACACCGGGTATCCACAAGGCGAAAAATAAGCTCGGCGAGTACATGGTCGATGTAGCCGAGAAAACGTTAAAAGAAGTCGATGTGATTCTCTGGCTGGTAGAGCCGAGCAACTTCATCGGAGCAGGAGAGCGCCATATCGCAGAGATCCTGGAGAAAGTCAATGCGCCGGTCATCCTCATTATCAACAAGACCGATACCGTGGAGAAAGACAAAATCCTGGAATTCATCGATACGTACCGCAAGCTGTTCCAGTTTGCCGAGATCATTCCGTGCTCGGCACTCCGCCATCAGAACACCGATGACATCATTCCGAGCATCTTCAAATATCTGCCGTACGGCCCGCAGTTCTACGATGAGGACACCATCACCGATCAGCCGATGCGCCAGATCGTGGCTGAGATCATCCGCGAGAAAGCACTGTACGCCTTAAACGAAGAGATCCCGCATGGTATCGCCGTTGTGATCGACCAGATGAAAGACCGCCCGAACGGAAAAATCGTTGATATTGATGCGACCATCATCTGCGAGCGCGATTCCCACAAGGGCATTATCATCGGAAAACAGGGCGCGATGCTCAAGAAGATCGGAAGCAACGCGCGGTATGAGCTGGAGCAGATGCTGGAGCAGAAAGTCAACCTGAAAGTCAAAAAAGATTGGCGCGACAGCGATTTCCTTGTGAAGAACTTCGGATATGACAAAAAGAAACTCGATTTATAATATTGCATTATAATAAGGAAGAAACATGCGAGAACCAATCAATGTAAGCGGAATGGTATTATCCGCCTCCCCGGTCGGAGAGTATGACAAGCGCGTCGTGATCCTGACCCGGGAGCTCGGCAAAATCACCGCCTTCGCGCGCGGCGCCCATGAAAAGCCCGCTGATGGCCGTCTCCAATCCGTTCGTCTTCGGCGAGTTTCAGGTCTACGAGGGCCGTGACAGCTACACCCTCTCCGGCGCAAACATTAAAGAATACTTCCTCGACCTGGCGCAGATGCAGCCCGGCGTTTATTACGGCTTTTATTTTCTGGAACTGGCCGAATATTTCGGCCAGGAAGGAAACGATGAAACCCAGATGCTGAACCTTCTGTACGTGACGATGAACGCCATCCGTCGCGGAAAACAGGACCTCCGCCTGGTCCGGTGCATCTTCGAACTGCGGACGATCACGATCAGCGGAGAAGCACCGCAGATGTTCTCCTGCATGGAGTGCAGCACGAAAGAGAATCTGACCGTTTTCTCCCTGCGCGACAGCGCCATCTACTGCCCAAACTGTGGAAAAACCATCAGAGATCCATGGCCGCTGCAGCCGGGCACCGTGCTGGCATGCCGCTATATCATTGCGGCACCGCTGGCGAAGCTGTATGGTTTTACTGTAAATGAAGAGATCCTGGACGAACTGGAACGATTGCTGCGTGCATATCTCCATCGCTATGTCGAAAAGAAGATGAAAACATTACAGATTCTGGATGTGATGAAATAATATAAAATGTAATAATTTGCAAAAATGTGAAATAATTATGTCCAAAAGTGTGTCCACACCTTTACAAATAAGTAGAAATGGGATAGAATATTTGGAATAAAGAAAAAAATGGTTCTGTATTCGTCACAGAAGATATTACAAATGCATAGTACCAGAAAAAATGAGAAGGTTTTAGTGAAAATGGTAATATAAAAGCTAGAAAAACTATGCGAAACAAGAGAATGTTACGAGTACGGCGAAAAAAATACGACAGGGGAGAAAGGTATGTACAAAAAATCATCCACAGGATGGCTGAAGCATCTGGATTTTATGGTTCTTGATATTATCTGTCTTCAGCTGGCTTTCGTCATGGGTTATTTCTTAAGACATCACAGTTTTAAGCCATATGGAAGCCCAATTTACCGAAATGAGGCTATCGTATTCGCTCTGATCCAGCTGATGATCATGTTTTTTGACGATTCCTTCAAAAACGTCATGAAGCGCGGATACCTCGTGGAAATCGGAATGACTGTAAAAAATATGGTATACATCATCGTTCTTGGTGTATTCTACCTGTTCCTGATTCAGGAGGGAGATCAGTTCTCCAGAGCAACCATTATGCTGACCGGTGCTCTGTACGGAATGCTTTCCTATCTGATGCGCATCGGATGGAAGGCTGTGGTAAAGAAACGCAGCAGCGGGGAACACAGCGGCCGTTCGCTTCTGATCATCACGACCGAAAAACAGTCACAGTCCGTTGTAAAGAGCATGCTGGATTTCGATTACATCGGCGTTCGTCCGACTGGCGTTGTTCTCGTAGACCAGGACAGAACCGGACACAAAATCCACGGCGTACCGGTGGTATCGAACCTTGCAGATGCAGCTGAGTATGTCTGCCGTGAGTGGTTCGACGAAGTGCTGATCGTTCTGCCGGAAGGCAGAGAAATCCCGCAGAAAGTATTCGACGCATTCGCCGAGATGGGCATTACGATCCACGTAAAAATTGCGGACGTGAACGAAATGCAGGGAAAAAATCAGACTGTAGAGCGCATGGGCAACTATACCGTGGTCACCACCTGCATCAATATGGCAAGCGCAGGACAGCTTGTGCTGAAACGAATCATGGACATCTGCGGCGGTCTTGCCGGATGTATTCTGACCGGAATCATCTTCCTGTTCGTTGCCCCTGCGATTTATATCAAGTCTCCGGGCCCGATCTTCTTCTCACAGTACCGTGTCGGAAAGAACGGAAGAAAATTCAAAATTTACAAGTTCCGTAGCATGTACATGGATGCGGAAGAGCGGAAAAAAGAACTGATGAAACAGAACCGCGTCAGCGATGGTCTGATGTTCAAAATGGAGAATGACCCGCGTGTCATCGGAAGCGAAAAAGGACCAGGCAAAGGAATCGGAAACTTTATCCGCAAAACCTCGCTGGATGAATTCCCGCAGTTCTTCAATGTGTTAAAAGGCGACATGAGCCTTGTAGGAACCCGTCCGCCGACAGTGGATGAGTGGGAGAAATATGAGCTCCATCACAGAGCAAGACTGGCAATCAAGCCGGGACTGACTGGTATGTGGCAGGTAAGCGGACGAAGCGAGATTACAGATTTTGAAGAGGTTGTAAAACTGGATACGAAGTACATTTCAGAATGGTCCTTTATGCTGGATATTAAGATTTTGTTTAAAACTGTACTGATTGTATTAGGCCAGAAAGGTTCTATGTAAAAAAAATGAAAAATGGAGATATATTGTAGTTTTGGGAGTAGTGTGGTAAAATAAAGGTAAATTTTAAGAAAAATTTATGAATGGAAGCGCAAAGAAGTCCTGATGACGGCGAAAAGGAAAAAGGCTTCCTTTGACAGGTGGTCCAAATAATGTTAATTATTTGGACCTTTTTATGTGAACTTCCTGAAATATTAACTCTCGTTTCGACATGTTCTTGCTTTAAGCCAGTTGTAGCATACTTTAAAAGGAATTTTATGAGAGTTAATTTTATAGGAAGTTCACATATATACTACCACAAAAGTAATTATCTTTCACTGACAACTATCCTAACACACAGGGGATTGAAAAAGTCATAAAGTTATGGTATAATCGAAAACAAAAGTTCATGAAAAATGAAAGAAGGAAGTATATGAACAACTCAAAACAAGATATATTGAACAACCTGATAAAAGAACCCTTCATCAATCAGCGTATCCTTGCCGCGCAGACCGGCCATTCGCTTGGTATTGTTAATCGTTCGCTTAAGGAGCTGATTTCAGAAGGTTACCTGGATGAAGAGATCCGTCCGACAGAAAAGGCACTGCGTGAAGCAAAAGAAAAAGCGCCGAAAAACGCCATTATTCTTGCCGCTGGATTTGGTATGCGGATGGTTCCGATTAATACAGAGACACCGAAAGGACTTCTGGAAATCAAAGGAGAGCGGCTGATTGAGTGCACAATCCGTCAGCTTCATGAAGTCGGCATTACAGAGATTTACATCGTTGTCGGATTTATGAAAGAGCAGTATGAATATCTGATCGATGAATACGGCGTAGACCTGATCGTTGCTCCGGATTATACGTCGAAAAACAATCTGCATTCCCTGAAAACGGCGGCAGATCATTTATCAAACAGCTACATCATTCCCTGTGATATCTGGTGTGAAAAGAATCCATACAGCAGAAATGAATTATACTCCTGGTACATGGTCAGTGATCTGGTAGATGATGACAGTACCGTTCGTGTAAACCGGAAGCAGGAGCTGGTTGTACAGAAAGAGCAGGCTGGCGGAAACGCCATGATTGGTATCTGTTATCTATTGGAAGCGGAAGCAGCGATCGTGCGGGAGCGTCTGGAAGAACTGGGAAGAGATTCCCGATACGACGGAGCGTTCTGGGAGGAAACCTTATACCGGAAAGACAGAATGATTGTGACCGCCCGTGTTGTACATGCAGCAGATGCCGTAGAAATTAATACTTATGAGCAGCTGCGTGAGATTGACAGCGATTCCAGCCAGCTGCAGACGGATGCCATTCAGGTGATCTGTGAAGCACTTGGAGCACAGCAGGACGAAGTAACAAACATTACAGTTCTGAAAAAGGGAATGACAAATCGATCCTTTTTATTCTCCTGCAAAGATAAAAAATACATTATGCGTATCCCGGGAGAGGGAACAGATCAGCTGATCAACCGCCGCCAGGAAGCAGCCGTCTATCAGACGATCGCCGGCCGCAGGATCTGTGATGAGATTGCCTATATTAACCCGGAGAACGGCTACAAAATCACAGAATATCTCGAAGGTGCGCGGGTCTGCGATGCAGAAAATGAGGAAGATCTTCAGAAATGCATGAAGAAACTGCGGGAGTTTCACGGGCAGAAATTAAGAGTAGACCATTCCTTCGACCTGTTCGGACAGATGGAATACTATGAAAGCCTCTGGGAAGGAACTCCGTCAGCATATAAAGATTACGAAAAGACGAAAGCGCATGTGCTTCAGTTAAAGGATTACATCGAAGCAAATGCCGGAGAGCGGGTGCTCACCCACATTGATGCCGTGCCGGACAATTTTCTGTTTGTGGAAGAAAACGGAAAAGAGGAGATCCGCCTGATCGACTGGGAATACGCCGGAATGCAGGATCCGCATGTGGATATCGCAATGTTCTGTATCTATTCTCTCTACAAAAAAGAGCAGGTGGATCATCTGATTGATCTTTATTTTGAAGGAAACTGTGACGACAGAACACGCATAAAAATCTACTGCTACATCGCAGTCTGCGGTCTGCTCTGGAGCAACTGGTGCGAATATAAACGGAAATTAGGCGTGGAATTCGGAGAATATTCCCTGCGGCAGTACCGCTATGCAAAAGATTATTACAAAATAGTCCAGCAGGAACTGGGAGAGGAAGAAAAAGAAACATGTACAAAGTAGAGCGTGCCATTATTATGGCGGCAGGCCTCGGAAACCGGATGAAGCCGGTAACGTTAAAAACACCAAAACCGCTGGTCCGGGTAAACGGTGTGCGGATGATTGATACCGTCATCGATGGACTGCACAAAAACGGAATCACAGAAATTTACGTGGTAATCGGTTACCTCAAAGAACAGTTCCAGACACTGGAAGAGGAGTACCCGGGACTGAAACTGATCGACAATCCGTGGTACGATACCTGCAACAACATCGCATCGCTGTATGTGGCGCGGGAACATCTGGAAAATGCGATTATTCTTGACGGTGACCAGATCATCTATCATCCGGAAATTCTGGCACCGGAGTTTGAGCGATCCGGTTACAACAGCGTGTGGACCGATGATGAGACTGACGAGTGGCTGCAGACCGTGGAAAACGGCATTGTGACAGGCTGCAGCAGAACCGGCGGAAAGGGCGGATGGCAGCTATACAGCATTTCCCGATGGACAGCAGAAGATGGAAAGCGGTTAAAAGGCCATCTGGAGCAGGAGTTTGAAGTAAAGAAAAACCGTCAGATTTACTGGGACGATGTGGCAATGTTCTGCTACCCGAAAGAGTATCAGCTTGGCATCCGGCCAATGAAGGCAGAGGATATCATAGAAGTAGACAATTTCAGCGAGCTTGTTGCACTCGATGCATCGTATGCGGATTACGCAGAAAGGGAAGAAAATGAACAGTAAAAACCAACAGAAGAAAAAAGAAATCGACTGGATGATTACGCTGGTGCCTCTGGCGCTGATCGTTGCTCTATGTATCGTATTTTTCTTTGCACCGGAGCAGTCGAATCAGGTACTTGGCCAGATTCGATTTCTGTTTGGAGACACCTTTGGAACGTATTACCTAGTCATCGGACTTGGCATTTTCTTTCTGTCTCTGTTTCTGGCAGGCTCCAAATACGGAAATATTGTGCTTGGAAAGCCGGATGAGAAGCCAAAATATTCCTTTTTTGCATGGGGATGCATGATGTTTACCTGTGGTCTGGCAGCAGATATTCTGTTTTATTCGTTCTCTGAGTGGATTTTGTACGCAACAGATCCTCACATCGCAGAACTTGGCAGCATTCAGGACTGGGCAGGCGTATTTCCACTGTTTCACTGGAGCTTTATCCCGTGGGGATTCTATCTGGTACTGGCTGTTGCGTTTGGCTTTATGCTTCATGTAAGAAAACGAAACCGTCAGAAATACAGCGAGGCGTGCCGTCCGATTCTGGGAAAACAGACAGATGGAATTGGCGGCCGTCTGATTGACCTTCTGGCTGTCTTTGCACTGCTGGCCGGAACTGCTACCACTTTTAGTGTGGCAACTCCTCTGATGGCGGAAATCATCGGCGAGCTGTTCCATATGGAAGTCAGCAGAACTGTGATTAATATTATCATTCTTCTGATCACCTGCTGTGTTTATACCTATTCTCTTCTGCATGGATTCAAAGGAATCAGCATTCTGGCCAAGGTGTGCATTTATCTGTTTTTCGGACTCCTTGCCTTCGTCCTGCTGTTTGGGGGAGAGACGCGGTATATTATTGAAACTGGATTTTCTTCTCTTGGAAAAATGATTCAGAACTTTATCGGCTTATCAACGTATACGGACCCGATGCGTACGACAAACTTCCCACAGAACTGGACCATTTATTACTGGGCATACTGGATGGTATGGTGTGTGGCAGCACCGTTCTTCATTGGCAGCATTTCCCGCGGAAGAACAGTGCGCCAGACGATTCTCGGCGGATACGGTTTTGGTGTGGGTTCCACGCTTGTCAGCTTTATTATTCTTGGAAATTATTCGATGGGAAAGCAGATTTCAGGTGCAATTGATTTCATTTCGCAGTATAATGAAAATGGAGATTTATATCATCTGATCGTGTCGATGATCAAAACCATGCCGTGTGCACCGCTGATTATGGTTGTTGTATTAGTTACGATGGTTGCATTTTATGCGACATCGTTCGACTCGATCGCATTGACGGCATCGTGCTACAGCTACCGGAAACTGGAAGACGGCGAAGAGCCGGCAAAAGGAATTCAGCTGATGTGGTGTATCCTGCTGATCCTGCTTCCGATTGCACTTCTTTTTGCAGAGAGTTCCATGAACAGTCTGCAGTCTGTCAGTATCGTAGCGGCATTTCCGATCGGCATTGTGATCGTGATGATTGCGGTCAGCTTCTTAAAAGATGCAAAACTGTATTTAGAAGAATTGCAGGGAGGAAAAGCGCATGGAGAGGAGAAAAAAGAGAATCGTTAAACTGACAGCATTTTTGTTTCTGCTTGCGGCATCCATTTTTGTGATGCCGCAAAAGGCGTTTGCGGACGAAAATGAGGATGTTACATTGCCGACGGGCGATATTAAACCATGGAACCACAGCAGGATGAGTCCGGGATTGATACATACGGGGTCGATGAAGGCGATGAGTTCAGCGGAACGGAGTATGAATTGTATACGGTTCTGGAGAATCGTGTGAAAGAAGCGATGCTGGCTGGAAATGAATGGGTATCCATTAAAGATTTAAAAATAAGAAGGGATACCTATGACTTAAGCTTTTATTATGGCTATTCGCCGTATTTTCCGAGTGATACGTATAATAGAATCATTGCCTGGTATGGTGATGCATACTATACAGGTTTGAGAATTACCAATACATTCGGAACACCGGAAGAAACCAAACAGATTTTTAATGCAGTGGATGAGAAACTGGCATCCATCTATAAACTGATGAACAATTCCATGACAGATGAGTAGAAGGCGTTTGTAATTCACGATTATCTGGTATTGCATGCAGAGTATGATCTGAATTATAAGAATTATACCAGTTATGGTGTGCTGATGGACGGAAGAGGTGTGTGTCAGTTGTATGCATTGGCCTATATGTATATTCTGAATCATTTGGAAATCGAAACACATAAAGCAGTGAGAATCCCCCATGGTTGAATGGAAGCGTTCAACCATGGGGGATTTTAATGGATGTTCCTCTTGCAGTCCCCCACATTTTGTGTTACCATAAAACACGCAAATAATCAACAGCAAGGAGTTCTATTTTACATGAACATTACCTCAAAATACCGTTCTCTCTCCGTCCAGGCGAAGGCGGCGCTTTGGTTTACGATCTGCAGTTTCTTACAGAAGGGCATTTCGTTCATCACAGTTCCGATTTTCACGCGTCTGATGAGCACCGAGGAGTACGGAACCTATACGGTTTATCTGTCCTGGCTGCAGATTTTGACGATTATGACATCGCTGTATTTATTTAATGGTGTTTATGACAATGCGATGGCAAAGTACGAGAAGCAGCGGGATGAATATACATCTGCAATGCAGGGACTGACGCTTGTGATTACGGGTGCGGTTTTTGCATTGTATTGTTTTACATCGGGTTTCTGGGAGAAGATTTTAAATCTGCCGAAATCCATGATTCTGCTGATGTTTCTGGAAGCGCTGCTGAGTCCGGCGCTTTCTTACTGGTCGGGGCGGCAGCGGTTTGAGTATCGGTACCGGATTCTGGTCTGTGTGACGATTCTGCAGGCGCTGATGAACCCGATTGCGAGCCTGGTGCTGATCCGCATGAATGGCGGTACGGCCATGATGCGGATCTTAGGTATCGTCGGGGTGCAGGTCTGCATCTGTGTGCCGATTATTGTGTTCCAGTTCTGCAAAGGAAAAGAGTTTTTTTCGAAAGAATACTGGGGCTATGCGCTGAGGATCGGGATTCCGATTGTGCCGCATTATCTGTCCGGCATTATCCTGAATCAGGGCGACCGCATCATGATCGACAAGATGGTCGGAAAGACGGAAGTTGCGCTGTACGGGCTGGCGTACAGCATTGGTATGCTGGTGCAGCTTTTCATCAGCGGTATGAACAGTGCATTGACACCGTGGATGTACAGCAAGATCAAAAAGGGCGACATCCGTTCAATGCGGAAGGTGTTGCAGCTTCTTAGTGTTGTAGTGGTCGGCATAGCCGTGGCGCTGATGCTGATCAGTCCGGAGCTGGTGCTGATTTTCGGATCGCCGAAGTACCGCGAGGCGGTGTACGTCATTCCGCCGGTGGCAGCGAGTGTGTTCTTTATCTTTATTTATAATATTCTCTCGATGCCGCAGTTCTATTATGAAAAAACACAGTTTCTGATGGCAGCATCCATGGCGGCGGCGGGAGCGAATGTGGTGCTGAACTTTATTTTTATCCGCCTGTTCGGCTATATTGCGGCCGGTTACACGACGCTGGCATGCTATATGCTGTATTCGGTCGGCCATTATATTGTGAGCAAACGGATTCTGGTGAACGAAGGAATTCAGGAAAATCTGATGAATCCAGGATTTCTTCTGGCGTGCTCCGTTTTTCTGATTGGAGCAAGCATCATCTGCAATCTGATTTTCCCGTACAGGATCCTGCGTTACGCGATTCTGCTCGCAAGTGCAGGGCTGGTCTTCTGGAAGAAAGAACTTCTGCTGAAGACGATGGCGGATATCCGGAAAAAATAAAAAAGTGGGGGAGGATTTGAAACGAATGTTCAGAGACTCCCCGTTTTTGTGCGTTTTTTCTTGACAGTCACAGAAAAAACGATACAATGAAAGAATGAAGAAAAGTAAGGCATTTTAAATTAGAAAAGGAAAAATTACATGAGCACCAGTATTTCAATAAAAGAACTAAAAGAGCTCGATCCGTCAAGCTATCAGATCGTCGATATCCGCGATGCGGTAGAGATCTCCCACGGCGCGATTCCGGGAGCGCTTGTGATGAAGACAGAAGAAATCGAGACAAGTGATGCGATTGACCGGAGCAAAAAGACGATTATCTGCTGCAGCCGCGGCCGGTTCAGTGTCGCAGCGGCGGAAGAATTACAGGAAAAGGGCTGGGACGCTGTGAGCCTGGAGGGCGGTTACATCGCCTGGCTGATGGATGTGATGAGCGCGCCGGAGGAGCAGGACAAGGCAGCGGATGTCGAGAAGAGTCTCCGCAAGAAGTTCAAAAAGGCGATCTGGTCCAAATTTACGAAAGCGATCAACACGTACGAGCTGGTAAAACCGGGCGACAAA
>OEIM01000648.1_pt1 | contig 13095 bp, 15 predicted proteins | sample 1538341 | NCBI WGS metagenome assembly OEIM01 (sample SAMN02324081, study PRJEB22366) | human gut metagenome | biome: human | place: Canada: Ontario | collected 2010-10 | reverse complement strand
GCGGTAAAGTGGTCAGAAGTTGAAAATGCAACATCTTACAGAGTGCGTATCACAAAAGCCGATGGAACATGGAAAGAATACGATACAACACATACATCATTTTACTCTACCAATTACAATGATGATTTCATCACAGATGGTATGGACGGAGCCACAGTGGAAGTAAGAGCTTATGGCGATAATGATACATTTGGGTATTGGTCAGATGATACTACTATTAATAGATTTTAGTTTTGAAAAAAAATATGTCCGAAAAAGGCTTATGACGTTTAAACTGCTGCTGAAATGACCCCTGCAACATGGGATATAAACTGTTGACCGTTCCCGGTGACACCGGATATAAAAACGTGACGGAGAAAGGAAGAAGAACATGGAATTTTTAAAAGCATTTTTTGGTGATAAGGCTATCACCTATGATGAACTGGTGCAGGCAATCAATGCCTATAACTGTGATGAAAAGAACAAAGAGAAGCTGATCAAGATGGTCAACCTTACTGATGGTGGCTATGTGTCCAAGGACAAATACATCAACCTTGAAACTGACCTTTCCGGTAAGACTACAGAACTGACCAAGGCAAACAACCTGATTGAAGAACTGAAAAAGTCAGCCGGGAAAGACGAAGAAACACAGCAGAAAATCACTGCATATGAAACAGAGATTACAAACCTTAAGAAAGAGAATGCAGAACTGAAAACAGAAAATGCATTGAAATTTGCGTTGGTTGCAGCAGGTGCGGTTGATGTTGATTATCTTGTATTCAAGGCAAAGGAAAAAGGTGAAATCAAACTTGGTGATGATGGAAAAATCAAAGGTGAAGATGATCTGATTTCAGGTCTTAAAACACAGCATCCAACCATGTTTGAAGCATCCAATAGCAATCAGCAGCAAAGTGGTAACAGAAAGATTCTTGAAAACAACCTGCCGGGTGGTGATAAAGACAAGACAGTTACCAAAGAACAGTTCCTTAAGATGGGTTACAACGAAAGAATGAAACTCAAAGAGGAAAACCCGGAGCTATTCAAACAATTAAATGTACACTAAGAAAGGTTAAAATGGTGAAAAATTATGCCAAGAACAGGAAATTTTGGCGGTTTTGCTTTTGATGAGGAAGTATTTACCGGAATGATGCAGGAAGCCGACTATTGGACTACACCAATTATTGCTTCCGGTATCGTGCAGCAGGACAGTTCTATTATGGACTTAATCGGTGAGCATGGAAACGTGGCAACAATTCCAATTTATAAACCGATTGACGCAAATGAGAGCGGTATGGAAGCACTGAACAACGATGGTGAAACAAACAACACACCTGTTGAAATCAGCGGTGACAAACAGACTTGTATGCTTATTCAGAGAATGAAAGCATTCAAGGCTAAAGACTTCACAAAGGAATTAACTGGTGCTGACCCTATGACACTGATCAGAAATAAGATTGCAGGCTATTATGGTCAGGTTTGGGAAAAAGAACTGATGAACATTGCACAGGCAGTATTAGCAGTTGCAGCACTTAGTGATCATGTACTTGATCTTACTAAAAATACTAAGACAAACATTGAAGCAGGTACAATTTACGATGCAGAACAGGCAGCACTTGGTGATATGGCAGGTGGTCTTGGTCTGATGGTTATGCATTCCATGATCTTCAAAGAGTACAAGAAGATGGAAATGGTTGATTATGACAAGTATGTTGTCAATGGTGTGATTCAGAAAGAAATTACATTGCCAACTATCGCAGGTAAACACGTACTTGTAACTGATAGATTTACAGCTACAGGAGCAGGTGCAGATGCGGTTTACAACACATATCTGTTTGGCGAAGGTGCATTTTTATCTTGCGATAAGAACAACTATGAGAATCAGTATACAACCAACTATGACCCGGAAGCATCCGCAGGTATTGATAAGTTCTATACTAAGCAGGGTAAGGTACTGCATCCGAACGGTCTTTCTTTAGCAGTCGATCAGATTGCAAAAGAATCACCGACTTATGCAGAGCTTGGTAAGTCTGCAAACTACAGCCTTAAGTTCAATACAAAGAATGTTAAGATGGGGCTTATCAAGTCTAAGGTTGGTGCACCGGTTGTATAAGAAAGGGTGATCTGATGATATTAGCAGTTGATGAAGTAATGAAATTACCTGAATTTGCTGTGCAAAACGAAAAGGTAATTGAAGAAAAACTGAACGCTGCTGAATTTATGATCAGAGCATACACTAATAACAATTTTCAGAATCGGTTTGTTCGATTTACTGCCGATAGTTCGGGTAACAGACTGCTTGGAACGTCAGATTTTTTGAAAGTAGGTGATACAGTTCAGATTTCACAGTCAATGGTGAATGATGGACTGTATACCGTTACTGAAATTGGTGATGATTTCATCAGAGTTAATCAGGAATTGTACAAAAGTACAAACCTGATCACTAAAGTGGAATATCCGGCTGATGTTCGTGCAGGTGTACTTGAATTACTCAAGTGGGACGTTAAGAACAGACCGAAAACCGGGGTCAAATCTGAAACGCTGTCAAGATACAGTGTGACTTACTTTGATCAGGACGCTAACAATCAGGTTATGGGCTATCCTGTTGCCCTACTTGGATTCTTAAAGCCTTATATAAAGGCTAGATTCTGATTATATGAGTGTTGGCGGTAACATTCAAGCATTGTTACAGGTAAAAAAGAACGGTGCTAAAAATGCCATAGGTGAGCGTGTAAACACATGGGTTGATTGTACATCAATCTTAGGTTGGTTGGACTTATCAACAGGTGATTCAAAGCATACAACTTTTTATGCCAAGGTTCAGGAAAGTACACACATTTTCTTGTGTGACTTTACCAATCTGAAAAACCTGTCAACTGATTGGGTTTGGAATCCATTCAGTTTTCTGACAGGTGTGATCAGTAAGACGGATGAACAGGAAACCGTTGATGTGACAAGTGACAATGCAAGAATGATGGTGAATGGTGAAGTGTATGAAATCCTTCTGATTGATGACCCTATGAATATGCACGATCATTTAGAAATCTATTTAAGATTTATAGGGGGTCAGTAGTATGTCAGTTGAATTTACAGATAACACAGCGAAAATTAAAGCTGCATTATCGGAAGGGGTTATTGGATTCCTTCACGAAGCAGGTGGTGAAATACAGGCACAGACCCAAAGGAATAGCCGGGTTGATACCGGACAAACAAAGGGGTCTTACAAATATATGGTTGATGAAGGAAAAGATGAATCAACTGTTGCTGTAGGTTCAGACCTTGAAAATGCGATTTGGGAAGAATTTGGTACTGGTGAATATGCACTGCATGGTGATGGAAGAAAAGGCGGTTGGGTTTATAAGAGTAAGAAAGACGGTAAATTTTACCACACTTACGGAAAAACACCACGACAACCACTCACGAAAGCATTTCAGAGTGTAGCCCCAAAGATAAAGAAGCAGCTTGTAAATGTCATTAAACAGAATTTAGGGGGTTAATTATGGTTGATATGCTTGGTTTTATTTCTGATCAGCTTGATCAACTTGGTATTCCCTATGAATTTGGTGAATGGACAGGTGAAATCAGCTATCCTTACTTTGTTGGTTCGTTCAATGAAACTGAACACCGATTAGAGGACGGATATACAGGCGGTGTGTTCACACTTGATGGTTGGTCAAGGGGGTCAAAGTTACCGCTTGCAGAAATAAACGATAAAATAAAAACAGTATTTGAAGATTTAAGGGCAGTTCAGGAAGGGACTGCTTTTTTTATTACCTATTGGAACGGTTTGATGATTCCAACAGGTGAAGAAGATCTTTTTAGAATTACGATAACACTTAACACACATGAGTGGAAAGGGGCTTAAAAGAATGGGCTTAAAAAAACATGGTATTACATCTGAAACCATCAAGAACATGATCTTGGGTGCAGGTGTCATTTACAAAAATCTTAAGTATGAGAAATCAAGCAACGGTTGGACAGGTACCCCCCTTGGTGCAACTTCCGGTGGTCTTAAGTTCAACTATGAGGCACAGTGGCTTGATGTTGAGGTTGACGGTGCAACGGTGCTGATCAAAGGTGTCAGCAAACAGAAGGTTGGTGAATCTGCCACACTTGAAGGTCAGATGACAGAACTTACAGAAGATATTCTTGTAAGTGCATTACACCTTGTAAAATCCACTTCCGAAGATACAACCTATGTCAAATATGTATCTAAGGAAAACATCACAGAAGCAGATTATCTTGAAAATGTTGCATATGTTGGAACACTTTCAAGCGGTAAAAATGTAATCATTATTTTACCGAATGCACTTTGCACCGAAGCGTTTGAGCTTGAGACCAAAAACGCAACACAGACCACTTTTGCGGTCAAGTTTGAATGCACGGCTGACCTTGAAAACGACAGCTTAAACAAGTTGGATATTGCTATTTACTATCCAAACGCTGTTGTGTAGGGGGTGTGAATTATGCGAGTTGTAGTAGTAAGAGAATATACAGACAAGTACACAGGTGAAGGTCATGTGATCGGTGAAAAACTGGATATGACAGAAGAAAGATTTGCAGAAATTCAGGATAAAGGGATGTTCGTGGTTGATATTTCTGATGAAGTGGTGCAGCAGGAAACACCTGCTGCACCTGCTGAACAGGTAGAAAATCAGGAACAGGAAACAGCAAGTAAACAGACTGAACCTGTTGAACATGAAGAAACATCTGCACCAAAACAGGATAAACCTGCACAAGGTGGCAGAAGAAACAGAGCGAAAAAAGAAAGTGAGGATAAATAATCATGGCAGATTTCAGATTTAAGGATTTAACAGTTGATAACGTATTTGACTTTTGTGAGGTTCTTGCAGTTATCGGAGTAGAACAGGTTATTGGTGCATTTGACAAAGACGAGATTCAGCAGTTGCAGGAATCAGGTACAGACATGAAAGAAGTTGGTATTGTCATTGCTATGAAGGTGTGTGGCATTCTGATCAAGAACATTTCAAAGGCAAGAAATGAAATCTATAAGTTTTTTGCTAACTGTATGGAGTGGGACAACGGTACAGCGGTTACTGCTGATGATGTGAAGAAATTCAAGCTGAAACAATTTGTTGTAATGGTAAAAGATTTTGCTAAGAAAGATGATCTTATGGATTTTTTCGAGGGTGTTGCCGAATTAGTGGGTACGGAACAGAACGATTCGATGAGTGCTGCAACCGTAGATATGGTAACCCCTACAGCTATTTAGATAAAGCAATCAGCCGGGGGAAATTAGACGCTACTGTTAGAACAGTCCTGAAACAGGACAATGAAGATAAACAGTGGGACTTATACTGTGCAATCACAGCAAACCCACTTGCTGATGATGTTGGAAATTTTGAAGAATTTAAACAGCGGTTTATGAGTACAGCACCGAAAGGAGAAAAGACTGAACAAACTGAACCGACAATGAACAATGCACAGATTAAGTTACAGGTGGAAAAAGCAAATAAAATTCTAAATGGATTCGTGCCACCATTGAAAGGGGGTGGCTAATCGTTGGATATTTTTTCGTTGGTCGGAAAAATAACGATCAATTACGCTGATGCCGTGAACAATATTGAAAAGGTTTCAAAGTCTGCAAAGGGTACTGCTGAAACACTGGAAGATGTTGACAAAAAGGCAGGTGGCGCAGGCAAGTCAGTAGAAGATGCCGGACAAGCTGCCAAAAATGCAGACAGTGGATTTACAACATGGAAAGCCACTCTTGCGAATTTAGCATCTACGGCAATCACAAAAGTTGTAGATGGGTGCAAAGATCTGGCACAGAAGATTATCGAACTTGGGAAAACGACAGTAGGATATTTCGCAGATAATGAACAGTTAGTTGGTGGTGTTGAAACACTATTCAAAGACAGTTCCGGTAAACTGATTGATTATGCTAAAAAGGCATATAAGACAGCCGGGATGAGTTCAAATAAGTATATGGACACCGCAACCTCATTTGCTGCTTCATTGATTCAGGGTCTTGGCGGTGATACTGCAAAAGCGGTTGAACTGACCAACCTTGCTATCACTGATATGTCAGATAATGCTAACAAGATGGGTACTGACATAGGTTCTATACAGGACGCTTATCAGGGTTTTGCAAAGCAAAATTACACGATGTTGGATAACCTGAAACTTGGTTATGGTGGTACACAGTCTGAAATGATCAGATTGATAAATGATTCAGGTGTACTTGGTGAAAAGATTGAAAGTTTGGATAACGTAACGTTTGACCAAATGATTGAAGCTATTCACAAGATTCAGGACAACTTAGGTATAACCGGAACAACAGCACTTGAAGCAGGTACTACAATATCAGGTTCATGGAGTTCAGTACAGGCATTGTTTGAAAATATCCTTACAAAAGTAGGTTCAAAACTTGCACCTACTGTTATGGGATTTTTACAGCAGCTGTCGAACTGGATGGAAACTGTTGATTGGGATGCGTTTGCAACGTCTGTCGGTGATGCCCTGCAAAGGGTGTTTGACTGGATTCAAAAAATTGATTTTACAACGTTCTTTGAAAAAGGAATGGACGGTGTTGAAAACTTCCTTGAAAAACTAGGTGGTCTTATTGAAGATGTACCTAAGATCATCCAAACGTTCAAGGATTGGTCACCACTGATAGCCGGAGTTGCTGCCGGATTCGTAACCTTAAAGGTTGCAATGGCAATATCATCATTAATTAGTGCCATAACAACAGCATGGATGGCTTATAAAGCTGCAAATGAAGGTGCTACTATTGCACAGTGGCTTTTTAATGCTGCATTAAATGCTAATCCTATAGTTCTTATAGTCACACTTGTGGTAGGGCTTGTGGCTGCACTGATCACATTATGGAATACCAATGATGGTTTCAGAGAAGCAGTTACAGCTGCATGGGATTCAATCAAAAGTGTATGGGAATCAGTAAAAGAAGCTTTTTCAAATTTAGCTGAATCCATTGGTGAAAAAATTGAATCAATTAAGAATTTTTTTGGAAACTTGAAAGACGCTGCATCAGAGAAGTTTTCGGCAATGAAAGAAGTTGTTTCAGAGAAGTTTTCACAGATCAAGGGAACGATGGGTACTATAATGCAGGCCGCAAAAGATACGGTGTCTGAAAAACTACAAAACATGAAAACTGCATATGCTGAACATGGCGGTGGAATCAATGGAATTGCAGCAGCAGCAATGGAAGGTGTAAAAGGGTATTACTCAGCCGGGTACACATTCATTGACAATTTGACCGGCGGTAAACTTTCAGCAGTAGCCGATAAGTTCAAGTCAAAAATGTCAGAAGCAAAACAGGCAGTTTTAAACAAAGTATCAGAGATTAAAAATTCATTTTCAAGTGGTCTTGGTAATGCCTATTCGACAGTTACCAATATACTTGGAAATATTAAGAATAAGTTCAGCAGTATCCTTGAAGGTGCAAAGAACATTGTAAGTAACGCTATAAACAGAATTAAAAGTTTCTTCAATTTTTCGTGGTCATTGCCAAAACTCAAATTACCACATATTTCAATCAGTGGTTCTTTCAGCCTGACACCACCAAGTGTACCGCACTTTGGTATTGAATGGTACAAGAAAGCAATGGACGATGGTATGATCATGAATCAGCCGACTATTTTCGGTTACAACGCTAAGTCAAATCAGTTCTTGGCAGGTGGTGAAGCCGGAAGTGAAACGGTTGTCGGAACACAGAGCCTTATGGATATGATCAACTCCGCAGTTCAGGATTCAGATAATGATTTAGAATCAGCGGAAGTATTAAAGATGATATATGCATGGATGAAGAACGGTGGATTAAGAGAACTTATGATTGACGTGTTAACAAATTATGTTGAATTTGATGTGGAAGGGCGTGAAGTTGCGAGGTTGGTGAGAAAATATGCTTAATAAAGCCACTTACACAAACCACCTGAACCAGACTATAGAGTTTGGTTCAGGTGGAATTTTCTTAAATGACAGCGAGTTCTATGATTATGAGTGGTTATATGATAGTGACTATGATGAAATTACAAATTTTCATAAGGGCGTTACAAAGAAAAATGCCACAATTATTATTGCGGCAAACGAAGAAGAAGGTTTGAACATAAGAAACCGTATATATGAGGTCTTTGAGCGTGATATTCTCGCAGAAACACCGGGGAAACTGGAAATAAACGGATATTATACATCCTGTTATTTCAATGCGTCCAAGAAATCTAACTATTATTATTGCAATGGATATATGGTTCTTACGGTGAATATTATTTCTGATTCGTCGGACTGGATTACAGAAAAAGAATTCATGTTTTTGAAGAATGATGCAACACAGGATGACAAGAAAAAAGAGTACGAATATTCTTATCCATATACCTATTCTTCTTATGTGCAGAGCAGCAGCGTTGTTAATCCGTTTTTTGTGGAAAGCGATTTTCGATTAAGAATTTACGGTGATGTGACAAACCCTTCTATTACAATCGGCAGTCATGTGTATCAAATAAATACATCAATAGAGAAAGGGCAGAGAGTTGAAATTGATTCCAATAAAAGGACAATTAAACTGATAAAACAGAATGGAAGCATAGAAAATCGTTTTTGGGAAGCAGATAAAAAATCATATATTTTTGAAAAAATTCCTACAGGTGAAAATGCCGTGCAATATGACGGTACTTTTGGATTTGATTTAATACTTTTGGATAGAAGGAGTGAACCGGGATGGTAATATATACAGATTCAAGCGGATTACCGCAAGGTGAGCTACATAAGTATTCAATAGATTTGGATATTGGAAAAGATAATGATTTTCAGATCGGTATGAATTTAAAGAATCATTGCATGTCTCACGGCAGTATATGGTATGTAGAAAATACAGAATACGGTGGTATTGTCGATGATGTGAAAATAGATACCAAGAAGAACAAGGTCTATTATTCTGGTCGTGCTTTCAGGGGGATACTCGAAAAGAAAATCATTGAGCCTGAGAGTGGTCAGGACTATTATATAGTATCCGGTGATGCGAATAGAATACTGGAACAACTTATAGAAAAGGTCGGATTATCTGACCTTTTTATTGTGCCTGCAGATGATGCAGGTATAAAAATATCAAGTAACCAATTTGAACGGTATACAGACATGTATGCGGGTATCAAAAAGATGTTATCAAATGTCGATGCCAAGCTTGTGTGTACGGTTACTAGAGATGCGAAAGTACAAATTAGTGCTACCAAAATAGAAGATCTATCCGAAAAATATGAATACTCTGATGATTATGGTATGCAAGTTATTTTCGAGCAGAATCGAGGTGGTGTAAATCATCTGATCTGTCTCGGCGGTGGAGAGCTTGCGGAACGTACCGTGATACATCTATACGCAGATAGTTCTGGTAACATAGTTGATGCCCCATATTATAAAGGAGTATCTGAAATAACAGAAATTTATGAATATGGAAATATAGAATCCGATGAAGAACTCAGAAAACAAGGTATTCAAAAACTGAATGAATTGAAAAATAGCGATTCTCTTACAGCGCAATTTGACAGACTAGATGTTGACATAGGAGATATTGTCGGTGGAAAAAACAGACAGACAGGCGTGGCGATGAAGGAAATCATAAATAGTGAAATTGTAAAAATTGAAAACGATAGATATACAGTAACGTATAAGGTTGGTGATTAAGATGGCAATTAATTTGAATACAGGAAACGGTATTGAGGTTTCGGCTGCAGCTGATGGATCGTTATACAGAGATATATTCGGCAGCGATTTTTACGTGCTTGAAGCAGGGAATCAATTTAAAGCGAAAATTGTATCAAGTACATCGATAAGAATAGCAGATGGCGATGCATTACTACAGGGGAGACACGTCTGGACAAAAGTGAATGACAGTACAACTTTAAATTTTGAACCAGCAGGACAAGGGAAAAAGCGTACCGATCACGTATTTATAAAATATACAAATGATTCTGGTGTGGAAAAAGTAGAATTTGAAATTATAAAAGGGAAGACGGTAGCTCTTGGCGAAAATTACAACGACGAAATTCAGTGGACAAATGACTCTATATACTCTGGTTGAAAACAATATAAAGGACATCTGTTACTTGTGCACATAAATGGACTAAGTATAGAAGAAGTCATACGGGGTACATCTATTCAACCAAGTATAGATACGATATTGGATAGAATAAAAAACGTAGAAAAAAGCCTGAATAATTTGAATGCAAAAATGAATTTTCGATGCGTAACAAAATGTGGAACTATTGTCGTCAAAATTCCAACAAACTCAAACAGTGTAGAGGTTTTTTCGGATTCTGATATAAATAATCTTCTTGGAATTACGGGTGCTTCTAATGCAAATACAGCAGTAAGTTTTGCAAACGGTGACGGTCAGATGACACTGCATCTTGATGGAGCTACATATCTGAATGGATCATGGTATGCGACTTTTAACGGACTTACAACGAAAGAAACCATGTGTCGTGTAAATTACATTATCGCTTACGGCGGGACATCCAATGCTGGTGGAACAGTTGTTACACAGTCAAAAACAATTTCACCTACTGTGAATGAACAGGTAATAAGACCAGATGACGGATATGATGCATTGTCAGAGGTAATTGTTAAAGAAATCCCTTATAAAGAAACCACAGAATCTGGATCAACAACGGTACAGATCGGTTAGGAGGACCAGCTATGGGAGTTAGTAAAATAAATTACGGACCAAGAACAGTAATGGACTTGTCAAAAGATACCGTAACTGCAAGTAAGTTGTTAAAAGGTGTAACAGCGCACGATAAGAACGGCGATCAGATTACAGGTACTTACGAAGGTGACGGTTCTGGTGGCACAGAAATAGACAAAACAGGCAACGGAGCGTATGCGTGGGCGAAATATAGCGAACTGATTGATTACGTAGAAACCAAAGAGAGCACAGGAAGCAGCAATAGACCGTCCGGATTCGATTACACACAAGAGTATACATCAAGGACAATAACGAGCGATGGATATTACAATCTGAAAAGTGGTGGAATATCACTTGATAAACTCTACCTTCCGACAAATTCGGAAAACGGAAAAGCAAAGAAAATAGCATATAAACCATACGGATACAATACACAATATCAGATTTGGACGTTATCCGACGAAAAGGGGGCAACTGGTAAGAAAGGGACAGATCTACTTGGTTACATATCCAGTGATTCTTCCGACTCCTATCCGAATGCTGGTGTACAGGATGGCGTGTATTACCTTGCAGTATCTGCGCCGGACGTTAATGCGATTGCGAGTAAGATGTTAGAGAACACCGTGGCTTGCGGTCCCGATGGAAAAGTAACGGGAACGATTAAGAGATTGACAGCACAGACCATAACACCGGGAACGGAAGACCAGAACATAGACGCTGGTGTATATCTGTCTGGGAAGCAGACTATTAAAGGTGATGCAAATCTATTAGCTGAAAATATTAAAGAGGGTGTAGAACTTTTTGGAATCACAGGAACATATACAGGAGGTGATACAGTGAATCCGTATAAAGGAAAAACGATCGTAGGATTCGGCGACAGTGTATTTGCTGGCTGGGGATGGAAAGAGGGAACAGGAATCATCCAGCCATTAAAAGAAAAATATCCAGATGCTACGTGGATTAATAAAGCTGAGTCGGGAGCTAATATGGCTGTGACATCCAGTCCAGCACATACACCGATCGTTAACCAGATTACAACCTATACAGGTGCTGCGGATGCGATTATTTTTGATGGCGGCGTAAATGACATTAATAATAGCATTCCAATCGGCTCAATCGAATCCGGATACGATGCTTCGTACAACACTGGAACGTTTTGTGGAGCAATGGAAAGTGCATTGCAATATATCATGGATAGGTATCCATTAGCCGTAAAATTGTACATTATTCCACACAGTTTCGCCAAAGACAATTCTTATGTAGACAGTATCTACTCAAAAGCGATTGAAATCTGTGAAAAATGGAATATGCCATACTTAGATATGCGTGTCTATTCTCAGATTGCCATGACGTCTGCAAATAAAGACAAATACACCTATAACCCAAATAGCAAGAAAGGTGATGGTGTACACCCAAATGAGACATGGTATCGTACATTCTACTCGCCGGTAGTCGACCAGGCACTACAGAATCAGGGTATCGGCTCTATTACAGCATCTGAAGCACCAGAGGTCGTTGCGGTCACAGGTGTTAAGCTCGACCAGAAGACATTAACACTGGATGCCGGGGATTCCGCACAGCTGACAGCTACGGTGTCACCGGGCGATGCAACCAATAAGAGTGTTACTTGGAGTGCTAATAACAGCAATGTATCTGTATCTGGTGGCAAGGTGACTGCCAAGACAGCTGGTTCCGCAGTCGTAACCGTAACAACCGCAGACGGTGGATACACAGCACAGTGTAACGTTACAGTTAACGAGAGCACAGCGACAGATCACACAGAGCTTGCAAGCCTGAGCTTGGATGGTAATTGTTATTTTGACACGGAAATTTTACCAGATCAGGACACCAACACAAAAGCGAAATGGAATTTGCAGAGTGGAACTACATACATTGCTGGGGCACGTGACGATAACTATAAGTTTGGCTATACCTGCACAGATAATTTCTATGCAGTTCGTGGAACAGTAAATAGTTCGGCAAAATCGGCAAACTATTGGAACGGAGACTGGATTATTAACCAGACGGGCGTAAGCTATCAATTTGGGGATACAACTGTAGCCACAGATGCGATAGATTCGTTCACACTTACAAGCCCGTATTATCTGGGTAATATGTCCAAGAACGGAGCACCAGCTGGAACGAGTGTGACAGGCAAGATCTACTATGCACAGATCTATTCCGGCAGCAACCTTGTGGCTGATATGATTCCGGTTAAAAAGTCTGACGGTACATTATGCTTATACGATAAGGTGCGCAAGAAATACATCTACAATGCCGGAACGGGCACATTGACGGAATAGAGGTGGCAAAATGACTGAAATACAGAAGAAAATGATAGAGAAGTTGGGGATTGCTGAGAAGTCCTTTGAACCAAAAGCGACTCAGGAAGAACGCTTAACGACTTTAGAAGTAACGACAGACGACCTTGTTTTAATGATGGCAGATTTAATAGGAGG
>OEIM01000638.1_pt1 | contig 13211 bp, 10 predicted proteins | sample 1538341 | NCBI WGS metagenome assembly OEIM01 (sample SAMN02324081, study PRJEB22366) | human gut metagenome | biome: human | place: Canada: Ontario | collected 2010-10 | reverse complement strand
CAAGAAATCTCTCGGTTCCATTGATTTCCAGACTATCATAAGTATCATCATATGCAAAATATTTCAGAGTTACTTCCGGAGCTTCTTCTGTGTTTCTGTGGAATGTTACAGTCAGCACTTCTTCCTTATCTGCTGCATCTTTTGTTTCTTCGACTTCCGAATCAAGCATTATACTTTGAAGTGCCTGATACAATTCAGTAAATTTCTCCTTCTTTACAGTTTTCTTTCCAAATTTATAATCGCTGCCGTCCAGCTTCATCGTATATGTTTTCTTTCCGATGGTCATGTCTGCACTGCCAAGTGTATCAATATTTACCAATGCCGGAATCTTCAGAATCAGATTAAACGGTTTCAGCTCCAGAAGACTGTTCACCGACTCTTTTGAAAGCAGATAAACAGCCTCTTCGTATCCTTTTACACATGCATAATAGTCACCATTCTCATCTGTATTTCCGATAAGAATTGTTGCTGTTGCATCTGCATCCTGTGTTTCTTTTGCTGTGTCATCGTTAACTGTATTTACAAAATCTACTGTAAAATATGTCTTTGTATTATCCAGTCCGGTATCTGTATTTGCTGCATCGATGCCGTTGCTGAGATCAAAAGCAGCCAGCACTCCAAACATTTCATACATATTCTCTGTGTTTACTGTTGCAGTCTCATCATACGGATTGGTAATTTCCCAGTAGTCGAAATCCATCTTATAATCTGCCGGTTCCTGTTTGATCTGAAATACTTCTTCGCCGCCCTTTACAATGGAGAATCTGCGGATGGAATAGACAGACATTCTTGGATGTTCTACAGTTTTTAAATCTGTATTTTCTGTTTTATCATCTGTCTGATCAGCAATTTCTTCTTCCACAGCTGCATCTTCTGCTTTTGGCTCTTCTGCAGTCTCAGAGTTTTGTTCTGCTTCATCTGCCCATACAGGACAGGATATAACTGCTGTGCCTGCTGCACCGGCAGTAAACATGGCTGTCATTCCAAGAAGTAATATTTTTTTAATTTTGTTTTTCATGTCTGTGTTCCTCCTGTCCATATATAATATGGTTTTTATTTTATGTTACTTTTCGCAATTGAAACAGAATACTTACTCCGTTCGGTTAAAGTGCAATTTCTACCTCAGCAGGCTTATGTCCTGTCAGTTCTGCACTTCTTGTATCCGGCTGGGATACTCCTGCAAATAAACGGAAATGTTTTCCTGCGATGTAACGATTTCCATCTTCATCAACTATATTCATTGCTTTATTAGAAATTGTAAATTCTACAGATTTCTCTTCTCCCGCTTTCAGAGATACTCTCTTAAATCCGCAGAGACTGTAGTTACGAACTGCAAGCGGAGAATCAAGGTCTTTGATATACACCTGAACAACTTCATCTGTATCTACTGTTCCATTGTTCTTAACAGTTGCTTTTAACATGATATCGGACTCTGCTGATACTTCACCGACAACCTCTGCTTCTGTTACGCAGGTATCACTGTATGTAAGTCCGTATCCAAATGGATAAAGTGCCTCTTTTTCCATATAACGGTAAGTTCTGTTTTTCATAGAGTAATCTGTGAATTCCGGCATTCCTTCCAGGTCTTTATAAAAAGTAACCGGAAGTTTTCCTGATGGAGATTCTTTTCCGAAGAGAAGATCTGCTATTGCACGTCCGCCTCTTGCTCCCGGATACCATGCAAGAAGGATTCCATTACAGTTATCCTGCGCATAATTCAGGTCAATCGCACTTCCTGCCATCAGAACTACGATGGTAGGTTTTCCTACTGCTGTTACTTTCTCGATCAGTTCTTCCTGTACTTTCGGAAGATGAAGATCAACTTTGTCCCCGGATGCATCACTGTTTCCGGTATCTCCTTCTTCTCCCTCCAGAGTCTCATCAAGACCTACGCAGAGTATGACTACATCGCTGTTTTCCGCTGTAATTACTGCCTCAGAAATTCTGTCCTGATCCCATGCCAGATTTTCAACTTTGTCTTTATATAAATCACATCCCTGAGAGTAAAGGATCCTTACATCGTCACCTGCTTCTTCACGGATTCCTTCAAGAACAGTAATATATTCTGAAGATGTTCCATGATAATTTCCAATAAGAGCTGCACGGCTGTCTGCATTCGGGCCGATGACACCAATAGTATTTACTTTTGTTTTATCAATCGGAAGAACTCCATCATTCTTCAGAAGTACGCAGCTCTTTCTTGCCATCTTAAGAGCTTCATCAATGTGCTCTTTGCACTCTACCACACTATACGGTATCTTATCATATTCACTTCCGTCAAACAGGCCCAGCAGATATCTGGTTGTCAGCAGTCTTACTGCGGATTCTGTAATTTTCTCTTCTGTTACCAGTCCATCCTGATAAGCTCCCATCATATGAAGATAGGTATTTCCACAGTTCAGGTCACAGCCTGCATTTAATGCCATAGCAGCGGACTGTCTTGGTGTGGAAGTTACCATGTGATGTTCATGAAAGTCACGGATTGCCCAGCAGTCAGAAGTATAATGACCTTCGAATTTCCATTTTCCTCTCAGGACATCTTCCATAAGATATTTATGTGCACAGCAGGGTTCTCCGTTTGTCCTGTTATAAGCACCCATTACAGCCTCAACATCCGCTTCTGTTACAAGCGCTTCAAAAGCCGGAAGATATGTTTCCCACATATCCTTCATGCTTGCCTGTGCATCAAATTCATGTCTGAGCGATTCCGGACCGCTGTGCACTGCATAATGCTTTGCACATGCTGCCGCTTTCATTACAGGTCCGTCACCCTGGATTCCTTCTACGAATTTCACGCCAAGTCTGGACGTCAGATATGGATCCTCACCATAGGTTTCATGCCCTCTGCCCCATCTCGGATCTCTGAAAATGTTTACATTGGGGGACCAGAAAGTAAGACCCTTGTAAATATCTCTGTCTTCTTTTGCAGAATATGCATTGTATTTTGCTCTTCCCTCAGTTGCAATGATATCGCCAACTTTTTTCATCTCTTCATCGTCAAATACTGCAGCCATCGCAATTGCCTGTGGGAACATGGTTGCCACACCTGCTCTGGCCACTCCATGCAGTGCTTCATTCCAGTAATTGTATGCCGGAACACCCAGTCTTTTCACGGGAGCAGCATCGTATTTTAACTGGGAAGCCTTCTCCAGAAGCGTCATCTGTGATACCAGTTTTTCTGCTTTTTTTCTTGCTTCTGCTCTTTCTTTTCTGTGATCTTTCATTTCAGATCCTCCTGTTTATATAATTTGATAATTATTCAGCAGGTATTAACAAAGCCTCAGCGCAGCCCGCTACTCCTGCATTATGTATTCTGCATTTCTTCTCTGTATTTCGTCGGAGATTTTCCTGTATGTTTCTTAAATGCCAGTGAGAAATAATTCGTATCTCTGTATCCTACCATCATAGCAATCTTTCCAGTCTTGATGCTGGTAGTTTCCAGAAGGCTCTTCGCCTTCTCAATCCTCTTTCTGACAATGTATTCATTACATCCTTCACCTGTAATCCGCTTAAATAATCTGGAGAAATAATTCGGTGTGATATAGAGACTTTCCGCAATGCTGGAAACCGAAATATCCTCTGCAAGATGCTCATCTATATAGTGTCTGGCATTGGAAATGGTATAATGTACATCCTCTTCATCATTTTCAATAAGCTGCTCAATAAACATTCTCGTAATCTCACAGGCCTCTTCTTTTCCTGCTGATGACAGACTCTTGGAGAGTGCATCCAACTTTCCTTCTTCCACCTCACACGATTCTTCCATGTAGGAAAAAATCAAAGAGGAGGCAATCTCGAAACAACATCTGCGCACAGCAGAAGGAGAAAGATTATAGGATTCCGTTGCCTTAGTAAAGGTATTAAATGCCTTTAGTACATAATCTGGAGTTCCTATATTGGAAATCATGATATTTCGCAGTTCTGCATAGATTTCCCAGAAGATTTTCTTCTTGTTCTGAGCCCCCATCGTCTGTATAATGTCCTGAATATTCTTTTTTTCATGTTCCAGAAGATATCTGGCATCATTGTAGGAAATTGCCAGATTTTCAAATCCTTGCACAGCACTTCCAACCGTAATCTTTGGTTTATATTCAAATTCATCCTTCAGTACATCCGACAATTCTTCAATCTGTTCCAGAACGCTGTCGTCATCATCCTTTTCAAAACAGACAATCGCAATCGTACCGTCATCATCTACAAATGTGATTCCTCTGTTTTGGGAATCCACCATGCTCATGCAGACATTTTTAACAGTCATTGCACGGAATTTTCCGTCATTCTGCTGTTCTGTATACATTCCCTGTTCCAGAAGAATCAAGCTCATTTTCTGCTTAATATCAAACTGAAAATCTTTCTGGAGAATATACAACTGCATCTCTTTATCTGCTTTTGTATGCACCAAATTCCTCATGCACTGCTCCAGTCTCATCTGCACTACAGAGCCTTGAGAGCGCCACACTCTGGCCTGATTCTGCTCTTTGTTTTCCTGCTCTTTCAGTTCTTTTATCTGCTTTTCTATCGCATTGAAAAGATCATCTTCATCAATCGGTTTCAGGAAGAAATCCTGCACCTGAAGCCGCAGGCTCTCTCTTGCATACTCAAAATTATCAAAGCCTGTAAGCACGATCACACGCAGTTCAGGTACTGATTCTCTGGCCGCTTTAATCAGTTCCAGTCCTGTCATTTCTGTCATCTGGATATCTGTAACCATAATTTCAGGACCTTCTTCTTTAAGAATCTTCAAAGCCTCGTTTCCTGACGCAGCAGTAAATACGTCATCTACTCCCAGTTTCTTCCAGTCTATTGCATTTTTCATACCCATGCGTATCATCTTTTCGTCATCAACAATCAGTACTCTATACACACGTCCGCTCGCCTCCTGCTGTGTTCTTTTTGATTTCTGTCTGATATGGCAGATGGATCACGACAGTTACTCCACCCGAATCATTCTTCTGGTAATTAAGACCATATCCCTCCCCAAAAAGAAGTTCAATCCTCTTGTTTACGTTTCGCACTCCATATCCAAAAGAATCCTCGTATCTGGAGAGCTGTTCATTCATTTCATCTATCTGTTCCTGACTCATTCCTGTGCCTGTATCTGATACCTTTATGATAACTTCATCCTCATTTCTATATGCTGTAAGATAAAGTGTACCTGTTTTTCCCTCTTTTACTTTCATTCCATGATAAATGGAATTCTCTACCAGTGGCTGCAGGGTCAGCTTCGGTATCAGGCTTTCTTCCACCTGAGATTCTACAACAATCTCACTTCCGATAATGTTGTCGTATCTCATGTTCTGGATAATCATATAATTCCTGATATGCTCTACTTCTTCTCTGATCGTAATCACGTCATGTCCTTTGCTGAGACAGATCCTGTAATATTTCGCCAGCGCCTTTACCATTGTGGAAATCTCTTTATTTCCTTCGGCAATCGCCTGCCAGTGGATACATTCCAGTGTATTATAAAGAAAATGCGGCTGAATCTGCGACTGAAGGGCATTAAAACGAATCTGCTCCAGCTGATGCTGTTCCAGTTTTACCTGTTCCATCAACACCTCGATTTCATCCATCATAGAGTTAAAACCAATTGCAAGCTTGGCAAAATCCTCGCCCATATTGTCAACATTGATTCTTGTTCTCAGGGAACCTGTTGCAACATAATCCATATTAGATACTACCTTATTAAGGGGCTGATACATTTTCCTGACCAGTGCTCTTATAATAATGCTTACTATGATCAGCACTATGATCAGAACCAGAATCACAACAACCATTATATGGAATCCTGATTCCATCAGTTTATAAAAAGAAATCGAACTGACTACATAATAATTCCAGTTCTTAATCTTCTGGCATACATACATATTCCCATTCTTTGTAAATATCTGTATCCCTTTTTCCATCTCATCTATATAATTTACGTAACGGCCTGTCTCCTCTTTATCATTCGAAAGCAGTATCATTCCACCTGTGTCAACTACTCTTGTTTCTGCTGAAGAATCTCCTACAGCCAGCATCCTCTGTACTGCCGGATCATCGAAATTCATGCACAGAAGCCCTCTTGCATCAGATACTTTTCTGGTATCATATAATGGATAATACAGACTCAATGTATATCTGTTCCCTTTATAATAATCGTTATAATAATCGTTATTATAGGAAACTTTCAGCGTTCCTTTCTGCGCATATTTGCTTCTCTCATATGCCTGGGGATACACTTCTTCAAACTGCGTAACTGATAAAGAACCCTTTCCTCTGTAGTAGTAACTTTTATAATCCGAACTGACAATGGCAGCAAAGTTCAGACTCTCATACATATTATTCAGATTCTCCAGCTTGCTGTAAACTGCATCAATGTCTGCTGTCTTCAGCTCATTTTTCTGCACCTGCCTGCAGTAATTCTGCACAGAATCATCCATGATCGTACCCAATACGATTTCTTTATATGAATCCATTGATCCCTTAAAAGATTCCGCAACTGTATTATTCTGCATCTGCAGAAGTTCTACAGACTGCTCTTTCATCGATGCTATAGAAAAAGTCAGAGAAACACCTGCAACCGTCAGCGTTACAATAAGAATACTGACGGTCACAAGTAAAAGTATTTTTTTATCAAATTTCCAGTAGCTGAATTTTGTTTTCCATTTGTTCATGTTGTCTTTCCTCATCTGTCACATAATTTCACATATACCCACATGATCAGGGGTGATTTTATCTCCCCAATATCATACCATGTTCAATGGTAAATGGATACAACAGATTTCGCAGAAAGAATCAACCCTTTACAGCACCTGCAGTCATACCTTTTACCAGTTTATCCTGGAAAATAATAAACATGATAACCATTGGTAAAAGTGTTAATGTAAGAACCGCCATGATCATTGGTGTATTCATAGAATACTGTCCCTGAAATTCCCAGATTGCCAACGGCAGGGTACGATTCTGGGCAGACTGTGTCAGTGTATTTACAAATGAGAATTCATTCCACATATTTACACCATTGTAAATTGCCAGTGTCGCCATTCCGGGTTTGGAAAGCGGCAGGATCATGGAGAAGAACATCTGAATCTTTCCACATCCGTCAATTTCAGCAGATTCTTCGATTTCTCTCGGAATCTCTTTCATAAAGCTGGTCAGGATAAATACGGAAATCGGAACTGCGAATGCGACATACGGTCCGACCAGTGACCAGATTGTATCATAAAGTCCTGTTGACTTTGACATTTTGAATACAGGGATCAATGTAATATGTACAGGAATAGACATACAGGCTACAATGATCGCATAAATCGGCTGTGCCATTTTAAACTTAAATCTTGCCAGAGGATAAGAAGCGCATGCTGAAATAAACAGCAGCAGGATCAGGGAGATTGCAAGAACGATCACACTGTTCTTGAAGTAATTTGCAAACCCTCCTGTAAGTACCTCAGTGTAATTGGACCAGTTCAGTTGATCAGGAAGCTGGAATACACCCTTGGTAAGCATCTCAAATTTCTCTTTGAATGAGTTCAGCACCATGAATATAAAAGGTGTAAATGATACAATTGCTGCACCGATAGCAAGAACAAAAGCAATGATCCAGGCTATGATGCTTTTTCTTCTACTTTTCTTATAGCTGTCCATCCCTTAATCCTCCTGTTTTCCGTTTATAAGTTTCATAGTAATCATAGATACCATTGTAATCAGGATAAACATACCTCCTGCAATGGCTGAGCCATAACCCATGTTAAAGTTCTTGAATGATTCTTTGTACATATAGGTTGCCATCAGCTCTGTAGCAGTACCAGGACCGCCACCTGTCATAACATAGATCAGATCGAAGTATTTCAGAGATCCAACCATTGAAAGGATAGCTGCACTCTTAATTGACGGAATAAGAAGTGGAAGTGCAATCTTCCAGAAATACTGTCCTCTTGTAGCACCATCGATTCTTGCTGCTTCAAATACATCATATGGGATGTTTGTATAACCAGCCATAAAGTAAACCATGTAGAATGGTGTAAACTGCCATGCAATGATAAGAATAACTGTGAGCAATGCTAATTTTGGATTACCAAGAAGGTCAATGTTGCCCCCTCCGAACCATCCGGAAATTGTGCTGACAATACCTCCGTTTGTTGCAAGTGCGTATGTGAAAAGGAAACCAATTGCAACAGAAGACATAAGCATTGGAATAAACCAGATAACCTTGAAAATTGTAAGTTTCTTACCGCCAAAGTCAAGGAATGTTGCCATTGCAAGTCCTAACGGAATCTGGATAATGATAGATAGGATCATGATAATAACGTTGTTCTTAAATGCTATCCAGAATTTTGTATCTTTGATCAGTTTTGCCCAGTTTGCAAGTCCTACCATCTTCTTGTCTGCGGAAATACCATTCCACTGGTATCCGCTTGTAATAAATGTATCAATAATCGGATACGCGATAAATACTACTAATAAAATGATAACAGGTGCCAGAAAAAGTGCTGCTGTCTGACGTGTTTTTCTCTGTCTTAACTGAACCAGAGATATCCCTTTTTCATTCATTTTGGTGCCTCCTTTTTAATACTTTCTGAGATTTGATCATCTGACCTAACGTATGCCAGAGTATGTTTGAAAAATGCTTTCGGAATATGTTAGAGATATATTTCTGAGATGGTTTTTATATATTTTCTGACATGCTGTCTGATATGTAATTTGACATTGAAATGATTTTTCAAGCACGCTCTGTGTACTCACATATTGTTTTTCAAGATAAAGGGTTCTGCACTTTCAGCATGTGCAGAACCCTTCTTTTCTACCCTTACTCAGGTCAGAATGAATGCCTGCTTTCCTTTAAAGATTATTCAGCATCATCTGCTGCTGCATCATCTGTAGCTTCTTCTGCAGTATCATCTGCTGCGCCGGAATCAGATTTGGTACTTAAATATTCGTCCATTGCTTTCTGCATTTCTTCCTGTGCTTCCTGAGGAGTCTTTGTCAGACCAAATACTTCCTGTAAGCCATCAAGATGTGCAGTTGCAACAGATGTTGGCAGATACTGGTCATACCACAACTGGATAGAAGATGCTTCCTGAGCTGCATCAAAAATTTCCTTTACAACAGGGTCTTTGATGTGGTCTCCTGCATCTTTTACAGGAACAATCTTGTTGTTAGAGTATGTAATGTCTGCAACTTCATCAGATAAATGATCTGTTGCACATTCAAATGCTGCTGCAAGTTTATCACCTTCACAGTTGAAGGAAATGAACTGATCACCTACAGTACCGATCTGGATTGTAGGATCAGCATCGGAATCATCAATTGCAGGGAATGGGAACCAGCCGATCTTCTGATAGAATTCCTCACTGTCAGTCTGGAATGTTCCTGTATACCATGAGCCACAGAGAAGCATACCTGCTGTCTCCTGATACATTAACTGTTTTGCCTGTCCGTCATCTTCGCTTAAGGAGTTTACGCCATCCGGGAAGTATCCGTTGTTAACCCACTCCTGAATCTTCTCACCTGCTTTGATGAAGCAGTCATCTGTGAATTTACCGGTTCCTGCAACTGCATTCTGGAATGGTTCCAGTCCGCCATAACGTGCTGCCAGAGACATGAAGTACATGGAACCTGTCCATTTGGAAGCATTAGCAAGTGCAAAAGGTGTAATTCCGTTTTCTTTTAATGTTGCACAGATATTTTCCAGATCAGCTAATGTCTTCGGTTCTTCAAGTCCGTACTGTTTAAACATATCTTTGTTGTAGAAGATACCTGCCAGAGAAACATTCAGATATGGGATCGCATATACATGTCCATTGTAGCTTCCCTGTTCAATAGCTGCATCCAGAAGTTTATCTTTAATATCGGACTGATCAAGAAGATCATCAATCGGCTGAGCAAATCCGGAATCAATATATTCATACATCGGACCACCGGACCAGCTTGAGTACATATCAGGACACTCACCGGAGCTCATCGCGATAACAAGTTTTTCCTTGTATGTATCGTTCTGGATAGCTACCTGATTTACAGTATAGCCTGACTCTGTTTCTTTGTTAAACTTGTCTACTGCTGCAGTAACAATATCTTTGTCCGGGCTCTCTACCGCGATATTCCAGTAAGTAATTTCTTTGTCGTCAGCTGCAAATGCAGTTGTCTGCGCTGCCATCGGTACCACCATAGCTGCTGTCATGGCAAGTGCCATAATCTTGTACATTCTTTTTTTCATTTCTTGTTTCCTCCTTTTTTATTCACTTTGTATATTTAAGTGTATTTATCATAGCATTCCATTCACATAATGCCCATAAAATATTCTGTCCAAAATCTATAAATTTCTGTCTTTCCGTTTTCTGTGTGCAGAAAATTATAGATATCTGTACTGGAATCTTTCCAAAAATGTCTTCTGAGAACCAGCAAAAATTGCTTTCAAATTTTAATTTTTTTATTATTTTTTGACTATTTTTCCATTATTTGCTTTAATATAAAAAGGAAGTCCCACCTACTGCTCATTACATTTTACAATTAAAGCAGAGGACTTACCTGATTCAGTTAACCTTTCAATCTATAGGAGGTCGTTTACATATTATGAGAAATTTTGAATATTATACACCAACACAGATTCTCTTTGGCAAAGATACCCACCTTCAGGCAGGTTCCCTGCTGAAGAAGTATGGAGCAAAAAAAGTTCTGATCCATTATGGAGGTCAGAGTGCTGTCCGTTCCGGACTGATTGATGAGATCACTTCTAATCTGAAAGAAGAGGGTCTTGAATACATCACCCTGGGTGGTGTCATTCCTAATCCACTTCTTTCCAAAGTCCGCGAGGGAATCGAATTATGCCAAAAAGAACATGTAGACTTTATCCTTGCTGTAGGAGGAGGAAGTGTTATTGACTCTTCCAAAGCCATCGGCTATGGCGTTGCCAATCCGAACAATGATGTCTGGGATTTCTGTCTGAAAAAAGCTGTTCCAACCGGCTGTCTGCCCATTGGTGTCATCCTTACAATTGCAGCTTCCGGAAGTGAAATGAGCAGTTCCAGTGTTATCACAAATGAAGAAACAAAAGAAAAACGTGGATGTGCAAAGACAGATTACTGCAGGCCGAAATTTGCCATCTTAAATCCACGTCTCACCTACACACTCCCACAGTATCAGACAGAAAGCGGATGTGTAGATATCCTCATGCACACCATGGAGCGATATTTTGTAAATATTGAAACTATGGAGATTACAGACAGTATCAGCGAAGCTCTGATGCAGACAGTCATTTACAATGCCCGTATTCTTATGAAAGAACCAGACAATTACAGCGCCAGGGCAGAAATTATGTGGGCAGGAAGCCTTTCCCACAACGGTCTGACCGGATGCGGTACAGGTGGTGGTGACTGGGCATGCCACCAGCTTGAACATGAACTGGGAGGTGTCTACAATGTAACTCACGGAGCAGGTCTGGCAGCTATCTGGGGAAGCTGGGCACGATACGTCTACGAGGTGAACCCTGAACGTTTTGCTCAGTTTGCCACCAATGTATTTGACATTCCATGTGGAACTGATTATAAAGAAACAGCCCTTGCAGGAATTGAAGCAATGGAAAATTTCTTCCGGTCTGTAGAAATGCCCACCAGTTTACATGAACTGGGTCTGGATCTCACAGATCAGCAACTTCATGATCTTGCATTCAAATGCAGTTTTGAGGACACTCGCACCATTGGAGTCTTTAAACAGCTCAATATGAGAGATATGGAAAAAATCTACCTTATGGCAAGATAAAATAAATTTTTGTTATAATTTTCTCTTTTTTCGCAAAAATCATAAAAATTACTTGCATTCAAACAATCAATATGCTATGATAAGGTCTGTGATACACAACAGTTCACAGACCAAATGCCCAGATAGCTCAGTTGGTAGAGCAGAGGACTGAAAATCCTCGTGTCGCTGGTTCGATTCCGGCTCTGGGCATTTTTTGCTGCACAAAAGCAGGATTCACATTTTTTGCCACAGCAAAATCCGGCAGAATCTCCTGTCTCCTATCGCAAAAAAACTCTGCACCGCATCCCCGGAAATTCCCGGATGGATACGGTACAGAGTTTTTTTCATCGCATAACTGCCCAAGAAAACATTTCGTTTTTACAGATCTTTGATGACCTCCCATGCTTCATCATCAAATTTTCTATCTCTGAAATAGTACTGTTTATCTTCTTCGGTAATCTTCCGAATGACTTTACACGGATTTCCTGCTGCAATCGACCAGTCCGGAATGTCCTTTGTTACAACACTTCCGCCGCCGATAACAACGTTATCTCCGATATGTACACCTGGTAAAATAACGGTATTTCCGCCAATCCAGACATTATCTCCGATGGTAACTTCAATGCCGTATTCATACGCACTGTTTCTTGCCGCCGGATGCACCGGATGACCTGCAGTATAGATGGCAACGTTCGGCGCCATCTGGCAGTTGTCTCCGATTTTTACCTTTGCCACATCGAGAATGGTGCAGTTATAATTTGCAAAGAAATTTTTTCCAACCTCAATATGAAAGCCATAGTCACAGTAAAATGGCGGATTGACAAATGCACCCTCGGATTTTCCAAACAGTTCTTTTACAATGGCTGCGATTCCGTCAAAATCCGAACGGTCGATGGTGTTCAGTTTCTGCGTCAGTCTTCTCGCATTCATCTGCTGCTCCATGACCTCGGCATCGGAAATGTACGGTAACTGTCTGTCTCTTCTCTCTACGTTTTTCATTATTCTGTATCCTCCCTGGTAATATTATTCACCCACTGATATTTTTTATAGTGTCTGTATACGGCAGGAAGCTTAATCATTTCATCCAGATTCAGCAGGAAATAAACGACCATGACCGTTGTTCCGATCGTAATCGCCGCATAAAAGAGATTCAGGACAAAAGAAATCTGTGTGGCAAGCGAAACTGCAGACAGGGAATTCTGGTCCAGCGTACCGACCATTAACGCATCGGACGCACTTACCAGTGCATTCATCAGATTCTGTACAACCATCGGGATCAGCAGTGCAAGAAGTTTCCGGTAGAATTCTGGATCTTTTTTCTTGATTTCCCTCTGATTTTTCATTTCTTTTTCCTTTTTTCTGTTTTATTCCATACACGTATATGTTATAATCATATTATCTTAGGTTTTGCGTTTTTTCTACGACAATATTCCTTATTTTTTATAATAATTGTACTTTTTCACGGAGGTTTTTATGATGAATGACCCGATTACAAA
>OEIM01000634.1_pt1 | contig 13250 bp, 10 predicted proteins | sample 1538341 | NCBI WGS metagenome assembly OEIM01 (sample SAMN02324081, study PRJEB22366) | human gut metagenome | biome: human | place: Canada: Ontario | collected 2010-10 | reverse complement strand
CTGGACAGCGGCCTGCCTGTCTCCAACATCGTGCTCATGGGTATCGGCGAGCCGTTGGATAACATGGACAATGTGCTGCGCTTTTTGGAGCTGGTCAACAGCCCCCACGGGATGAACATCGGTATGCGGCATATCAGCCTGTCCACCTGCGGCGTAGTGCCGGGGATCGACGCGCTGGCGGATCGGCAGCTTCAATTAACGCTGTCTGTCTCCCTTCACGCGCCGGACAGCGAGACCCGCAGCCGCATTATGCCGGTGAACCGGGCGTATGATGTAGAGACGCTGTTTGCCGCCTGCCACAGATACTTCCAAAAGACCGGGCGGCGTATCAGCTTTGAGTATGCCATGATCGACGGCGTCAACGACCACGACTGGCAGGCGGAGCTGATCGCGAAAAAGCTGAAGGGCATGCCGGGCCACGTGAACCTGATACCCCTGAACGACGTGGTGGAGAGCCCGTATAAGCCCAGCAGACGCATCGGCGCATTCCAGCAGAAGCTGGAGAGTTTGGGTGTTACCGCCACGGTCCGCAGAAGCCTGGGCGGCGATATCGACGCCTCCTGCGGCCAGCTGCGGCGGAAGGAAATGCAGGAACGCGGCCAACTGTGAGACACGGACTTTTTACGGAATAAAGGATGTGAGCGACTATGAAAATGTGGGGGATCACCAATACCGGGTTGGTGCGGAGCGAGAATCAGGACGCCTACGCCGTGTTCGAGGCCGGCGCATTCCACGCGGCCGTGGTGTGCGACGGTATGGGCGGCACCAACGGCGGACAGGTGGCCAGCGCCATCGCCGTAGCCCGGTTCGAAAAGGAGTTGCGCGACAGCCTGCGGGACGATATGGACATCCCGCAGCTGCGGCAGGCAATGCTCAGCGCTATCGCCTGCGCCAATGACGCCATCCGGCAGGAGGCGGCGCGGAACGCGGAGTACCAGCACATGGGTACCACGCTGGTGTGCGCCGTGGCCCGGTCCGACATGGCGATTATCGGTAACATCGGCGACAGCCGTGCCTATCACATCACGCCGGAGGGAATTTTCCAGATATCCCGCGACCACTCGGTGGTGGAGAATATGGTGGCCAAGGGCGATCTGACGCCGCTGGAGGCCAGAACACACCCCAATCGCAATCTCATCACCCGGGCACTTGGCCCGGACATCCACGCCAAGGCGGATACCTTTGAGCTGCCCTGGCACAAGGACGAGTTCCTGCTGCTCTGTTCCGACGGACTGGTGAACACCGTGTCGGATCAGGAGATGCTGTTTGAGGTCCTCCACGACGGGGACGTAAATGAATGTCTTGACCATTTGCTGCAAATATCGCTTCAGCGGGGCGCACCGGACAACATCACGGCAGTGCTGCTGCTGAACGAGGAAGGGAGATGACCACATGGATCAGTATATCGGAAAAATGCTGGACGATCGCTACGAAATACTGGAGCTGATCGGCTCCGGCGGTATGGCCAATGTCTATAAGGCCCGGTGCCACCGGCTGAATCGCCTTGTGGCCATCAAGATACTGAAAAGCGACCTGGCGGACAACGCGGATTTCCGCCGCCGGTTCCACGATGAGTCCCAGGCGGTAGCGCAGCTGAGCCACGCCAACATCGTGTCGGTGTATGACGTGTCCACCAATCCGGACCGGGAATACATCGTCATGGAGCTGATCGACGGCATCACGCTGAAGCAGTATATGGAGCGCCGTGGCCGCATGGACTGGCGGGAGTCGCTGCATTTCATCACCCAGATCATGCGGGGCCTGAGCCACGCCCACAGCCGCGGCATCATCCACCGTGATATCAAGCCCCAGAACATCATGGTCCTGCGGGACGGCAGCGTGAAGGTGGCTGATTTCGGCATTGCCTGCCTTGCCAACCAGGGGCAGACACTGACCCAGGAGGCGCTTGGCTCCGTGCACTACATCTCGCCGGAGCAGGCCCGGGGCGACCGTATCGACGCGCGCTCGGATATCTATTCCGCCGGTGTTGTGCTGTATGAGATGCTCACCGGACGCCTGCCCTTTGAGGGCGACAGCGCCGTGTCCGTGGCCATCCAGCACCTGAGCTCCGTGCCCCTGGCGCCCAGGGATATCGATCCCAGCATCCCCGAGCCGCTGGAGCTGATCTGCATGAAGGCTATGAACAGCGACCCCAACAAGCGCTACGCCTCAGCGGACGCCATGATCGAGGATCTGGAGAAGTTCCGCCGGGACCCCTCTGTGGATATGGACTATATCCGGCAGGAGCTGACTGCCCCTGCCGCGGATACCGAGCCCACCATGCCCCTGCCCACGGCCCAGGTGGCCTCCGCCGTAAAAAAGCACACCGGCGAGCTGCGCCGGGAGCGCGAGGCGGAAGAGGAGCCGCCCCGCCGGGATAAGAAGTCTATTGCCATCATCGCCGGGATCTTTGCCGCGGCGGTGCTGCTGGTGGTGCTGCTGTTCAAGCTGATATTGGGCGATTTCGGCCCTGCCGGCAGCAACAAGAGCTACCCCGTGCCCGATATCCGCGGCAAGACTGTGGAGGAGGCCCAGGAGATGGAGGGCGTAAAGGATATCTTCCTGATCGAGGTACAGGGTACCCGCACCACAGAGGAATACCAGCCGGGGCAGATCGTCGAGCAGGATCCCGCTGCCGGCCGCACCCGAAAGAGCAATCTGGTCATTCAGGTCTATGTGGCCGCCGAGCCGGAGAAGGTGCCGATGAAGGATCTGGTGGGCATGGAGTACCGGCAGGCGCGCGTGCTTCTGACCGATATGGGTCTGGATCTGAAGATCACCACGGAAACCGTGTCCTCCGACAAATACGGCGCGGACGCCGTGATCGAGACAGTCCCTGCCGCCGACGAACCGCTGGTGGCCGGACAGACGGTGATCCTGCGGGTCAGCACCGGGCCGGAAACGGTGACGGTGCCTACCTTCACCGGTCAGGATATCGCCAACGCAGTGCAGAATGCTCAGGACCTGGGCCTTACTGTGGGTGAGATCACCTATGACACATTCAGCTTTGCGCCCCAGGGTCAGGTGATCGACCAGAGCATCAAGCCCACCAGCGAGGTTCCCGGCGGTACAAAGATCAGCTTTACCGTCAGCGGGCAGAAGAACAGCGACGACGCCACAGCGGCCCGGGTGGTGGAGTTTACCATGCCCAGCGATATGGAGGGTATGATCAAGGTGGAGTTCGAGCAGGACAGCGTGACTCTGGACAGCCAGTACATCAACGCCTCCATGGGAACGGTGACATATACCTTCACCGGCAAGACTGGGACCAGTTCTAACGTCTGTGCCGTCTTTACCAGCATGAACACCGGGGCCACCAAGGTCTCCGCCATTCAGGAGATACGCTTTTGAGTCGGGGCCGCATTGAGAAGGCCCTCAGTGGTTTCTACTATGTAAATACCGGAGCCGAGACGCTGCAATGCCGCGCCCGCGGAAAGTTCCGCCGTGAGGGCATGAGCCCGCTGGTGGGCGACTGGGTCCAGGTCCGCGACCTGGGCGGGGGCGAAGGCTTTGTGGAGGCTGTGGAGCCGCGCCGCAATGTGTTTTCCCGTCCCGCCGCCGCCAATATCGATCAGCTGGTCATCCTGGCCTCCGCCGCCATCCCTGTGACGGAGCCGTATCTCATTGACCGCATTGCCGCCATCGCCGCCCTGAAGGGCTGTCAGGTGCTGCTGTGTCTGAACAAGTGCGATCTGAACACGGCGGACGAGTTGTATGACATCTATAGTCATTCCGCCCTACCGGTGCTGCGTATCAGCGCCGAGACAGGGGAGGGACTGGAGACGCTTCGCGCCGCCATCGCCGGAAAGCTGAATGCCATTACCGGGAACTCCGGCGTGGGGAAGTCCAGCGTGCTGAATCGGCTGCTGCCGGAATTGCATTTGCCGGTGGGCGAGGTCAGTAAGGCCCTTGGCCGCGGCCGCCACACCACGCGCCATGTGGAGCTGTTTGCTTTGGGCGGCGGTACCTATGTGATCGACACACCGGGTTTTTCCTCCTTTGATACAGAGGAAATGGACCTGGAGCTGAAGGCGCACCTGCCGGAGACGTTCCCCGAATTTGCGCCCTATGTGGACCAATGCCGCTTTACCGGCTGTACCCACACAAAGGAAAAAGGGTGCCGCGTGCTGCAGGCGGTGCAGGACGGCGATATCCCCGCCAGCCGCCACAGGAGCTACCTGCGGCTCTATGATGAACTGAAGGACCTGCGGGCCTGGCAGAAGAAGTGAAAAAGCGGAGTGCGATGCACTCCGCTTTTTGCGCTTCATATACTGGAGCAGGGGGAGGGATATACGGTGCGAAGATGGGGCGGCTGCTGCTGGTTGGGCATTTGTGCGCTGGGATTGGGACTGGGTATCCTGATCGCGGCGGTGTTCCCGGTGGGCTGCTTAATGTTCCTGGTGTCGTTTTTGCTGATCGCCTGCGGCATCGCGTGCTTGAGGGACAGGAGGTGAGGGCATGAGGATCATCGTCTGGCGGGCGCCCCGTGGGATGCGGAGACTGCTGCGCCGGCTGTTCGGCGTGGCGGCATAACCGTCGGAGTTCACACATAGAATGGTCACAAACCATAGGAATGTGAGGGCTGGAACGATGGAATGTGGCTTGCAATGGAAGGATATCACCTGCTGGGATGAGGTGCCCCGGCTGACGCTGACCCACGAGGAAACGCTGGAGGCAGCCATCCCCGATTACTGCCCGGACATGGGGCGTGTGGTGGAGGCCTCAGGCACACTGTGTCTGCGGTCCATCACCGCCCGCAGCGGCAGTCTGGAGCTGAAGGGCACTGCCCGGGTCACGGTGCTGTATACATCAGAGGAGAGCGTGGGACTGCGGAGCCTGACCCAGGCGGTGCCCTTTGTCTGCACGTCGGAGAACCGTCCACTGGCGGCCTGCCAGGTGCTGTGGGCCGCCGGAAGGCTGCTGCTGTGCGAGGCCCAGGCACTGACGCCCCGCCGTTTGTCCCTGCGTCTGATGCCGGAGTGGACGGTCTGCGGCTATACCTGCACCACCGTACAGCTGTGCTGCGGCGTGGAGGAGGACCCCGCCCTGCGGCTGCGCCGCCGGGAGCATGAGCTGAACATGACCGCCGCCATGGCGGAGCGTGAGGGTGCCGTCGCCGGTGAGGTCACGGTACCGGCCGGCCAGCCGGCACCGGAGGACCTGCTCCTCTGCCGCCTGTACCCCCAGGTCGCCTCCTGCCAGCTGGTGGGCGCCAAGCTGCTGGTAAAGGGAGAACTGACCCTCTGTGCCCTGTATCGCTGCCAGCAGCAGAAGCTGCATACATACACCGCCGCTGTGCCCTTCTCCCAGATCGTGGACAGCCCGGCCGGCGGTGAGGAGGGGGATGTTGCCGCCCGGGTGCAGCTGATCTGCGGCGAGGCGCGTCTGCTGCGGACCGAGGAGAGCAGCGGATTCTCCGTCTCGGCGGAGCTTCGGCTGCTGCTTCGTATCACGCGTAAGGAGACGGTATCCTGCGTTACGGATCTGTACAGCACCCACTGCGGCACCAAGCTGGAAACGACAGAACGGTCCCTGCCCCTGGCGCCGGAGCGCCCCGTGCGGCAGGAGGCGGTCCAGCATCTGGATTTCGGCCGTCAGCGGCCCTTCGTGTTCGTTACGGATACCGCCTGCGCGCCCTCCGCCGGAGAAGACGGTACGCCCTGCGCCGACGTGCGTATGCGTCTGCTGTATCTGGACGAGGAGGAGGCCCCGGCCGTCACCGAAAAAATGGCGCAGCTGCCGCTGGGAGAGGGAGAGGTCTGTACCCTGTGCGGCGCACCGGAGGTAGCCTTTACCGGCAGCGGTTGTGATCTGCGGCAGGCGGTGGCGGTATCGCCCGCCGCCGCGCCCCGTGAAACGCTGTCGACCGTCAGTGCGGTGCAGTGTCTACCTGAGCAGGAAAATGCCCGCCGGCCATCTCTGGTCATGCGGCGTCTGGCGCCGGGAGAGACTCTGTGGGATGCGGCAAAGCAGTACCGCACCGACGAGGAGCTGATTCGCACGGTGAACCAGTTGGAGGAGGGAACGGTACCGGATAAAATGCTGCTGATCCCCCGCGTTCGGTAAATTTTCGTTGACTTTCCGCCGCCGTTTGGGTAGAATTGATCCTGCGAGTACGCTGGATAGTCGCGGGGACAGGGCGAAAGCCCGTCCATGAGGAAAGTCCGGGCTCCACAGGGCAAGGATAGCGGGTAACGCCCGCCGAAGGCGACTTCAGGAAAAGTGCAACAGAGATATACCGCCTGCCGGCTCCGTGCCGGCGGGTAAGGGTGGAAAGGCGAGGTAAGAGCTCACCCGACGGCGTGTGAAAGCGACCGTCGCTGTAAACTCTATCCGGAGCAACACCGGTATGGGAGCATAGGCCGGCCCGGCTGCTCCCGAGGTGGCTTGAGCGTACCGGCGACGGCACGCGTAGATAGATGACTATCAAAACAGAACCCGGCTTATAGGCATACTCGCACGCTTATAAGAGGGCCGCAGCGTTTTACGCTGCGGCCTTTTTCATGTTTTGTACAAATCAGACAAGAAAAAACAGAATAATTTGGAACACAAGACTATTTACATTAGTTCGGTAAAGTGGTAAATTGGTAGCGTAGTAAACAGAGCGCCGGAACACCGGCAGAAAACAAGACAAAGACCGGACTTCCGGCGGAAAAGGAGAAAAAACAATGAAAAAAATACTTGCAATGATCTTGGCCATGGTAATGGCACTGTCTCTGGCGGCCTGCGGCAAGACCGAGCAGAAGGACGAGAAGAAGGACGACACCGCTGCCGCAAAGACCTTCATCATGGGTATCGACGCGGAATATCCCCCCTTCAGCTATCTGGATGCGGACGGCAACTACACCGGCTTTGACGTGGAGGTCTGCAAGGCCGCCTGCGATCTGCTGGGATGGGAACTGCAGATCTTCCCTGTGAACTGGGATCAGAAGCTGGTGCAGCTGGACGCCAAGGAGTGCGACTGCGTTTGGTCCGGCATGACGATCCTCGACTCCATGAAGGAGGCCGGCTATGTGCTCTCCACGCCTTACTATGACAACACGCAGGTGATCATGGTCAAGGAGGGCAGTGACATCAAGTCCTCCGCTGATCTGGCCGGTAAGGTCGTGGCGGTCCAGCTGGGTACCTCCGGCGAGGCGCTGCTGTCCGAGGGCGGCGATTTGGCCGATCTGGCGGCGACCTTTGGCGATCTGATGACCTGTGACAGCTTCCTCAAGTGCTTCACTGAGCTGGGCGGCGCCGCCGTGGACGCCGTGATCGTGGATAAGCCCGTGGCCGTTTCCTATGCCGCCGAGAACGCCGGCTTCACGGTCCTGGATGAGGGCCTGGGCGCTGAGCAGTACGGCATCGCCTTCCGCGCCGATGACGCAGAGTTGTGCAAGACCATCGAGGGCGCCGTGGCGCAGTTGGTCGAGAACGGCACCTATGCCGAGATCGCGGCCAAGTACCCCGACATTCAGAATAACCTGACGCTGCTGGGCTGATCCCGCGGGACAACTGACTGAAAAACATACCGGCTCCCGGAGGCGGCCTCGCCTCCGGGAGCGTGTGTGCGTGAATTGAGGATACGATATGACCTTACTGACAATGATCGTGAAGATGGGCGAGGGACTTTCCAAAACCTGCGCCATTTTCTCTCTGACGCTGCTGTTTTCTCTCCCCCTGGGCATGATCGTTGCCCTGCTGCGCATGAGCAAGAGCAAGATCATCTCCGGCATTACCCGCTTTTTTATCTCCATTCTCCGAGGAACCCCGCTGATGCTGCAGCTGCTGGCGGTGACCTACGGACCGTATTACCTCTTTGAACTGCCCGTGTCCCGCAATAAACTGATCCCGGTGGTGATCGCGTTCGCCATCAATTATGCGGCGTATTTTGCGGAGATCTATCGCGGTGGTATCGAGTCTATGCCAGTTGGGCAGTATGAAGCTGCGGAGGTGCTGGGATACACAAAGGTCCAGACGTTTATTCACGTCATTCTGCCGCAGGTTTTCAAGCGTATCATGCCCAGTATCACCAACGAGGTGGTGACCCTGGTCAAGGATACGTCTATGGCCTTTACCGTTTCCTATCAGGAGATGTTTACCATCGGTAAGCAGATCGCGAACTCCGAAACCAGCTTTGTACCGTTTTTGGTGGCAGGCGTATTCTACTTTGTGTTCAACGCGGTCGTGGACTTCGTCATGGGCCGGGTAGAGAAGCGCATGAGCTACTACCAGTAAGGAGGGGCGCCATGAAATTATTGCAGATGAACCACGTGAAGAAGAGCTTTAATGACGAGACGCTGCACGTGCTGAAAGATATCAGCCTCTCCGTGGAGAAGGGCGAGGTCGTCGCCATCATCGGTCCGTCCGGCAGCGGCAAATCCACGCTGCTGCGCTGCGCCACGCTGCTGACCGAGATGGACTCCGGCGAGCTGATCTACGGCGACATTCAGGCCGTACACAACGACGCGGACGGCAAGGCGGTCTATGCCGATAAGGGCGAGCTGAAGAAGGTACGGGAAAAGTTCGGCCTCGTGTTCCAGAGCTTCAACCTGTTTCCCCACTATTCGGTGCTGAAAAATCTCATGGATCCCCAGATACGCGTGCTGGGCCGCGACAAGGGCGAGGCGCAGCAGCGCGCCCGCAAGCTTCTGGAAAAGATGGGGCTGTCCGACAAGGAGAACGCCTATCCCTGTGAGCTTTCCGGCGGACAGCAGCAGCGCGTGGCCATCGCCCGGGCACTGGCGATGGATCCGGAGATACTCTTTTTTGATGAACCGACATCGGCGTTGGACCCGGAGCTGACCGGCGAGATTTTGAAGGTGATCCGCGATCTGGCGGAGGAACACATGACCATGGTCATCGTGACCCACGAGATGTCCTTCGCCCAGGATGTGGCGGACCGCGTGATCTTCATGGCCGACGGCGTTATCGTGGAGGAGGGTACGCCGGAGGAGGTCATGGTGAACACCCGTGAGGAGAGAACGCGCCAGTTCCTGGGACGGTATCAGAGATGAGGGAGCTGCGTGTTGTCCGGGCAGACCCGGCCGGGAATATTACGCTGTTTGTCCTGACGCCGGTGGAGAAGGCGGAATGTGCCGCTGTCGCCGCCAAGCTGCTGGCCATCGAAGCACTGAAGGCGGAGCAGGTGGGGTTCATTTTTCCTAACGGACATATGGAAATGGAGGCCGGCGAGTTCTGCGGCAACGCCTCCCGGGCGTATGGCTATCTGTTGGCGAAGCAGCAGGGGCTGAAGGGCCGTCACACCATGCGGCTTTCTGTCAGCGGGTGCGATCATCCGGTGGCCGTGACCGTGGATATGGATGCCGGTACGGCGTCCGCGGAGATGCCGCTTCCGAAGCTCGTAGAGCAAGTGGAGGTTGCCGGCACGGCGGGAACGCTCGTGCATCTTGGCGGTATCGCACACCTGGTGGTCCAGGGTGTCGCGCCCAGCCGGGATTTCTTTGCGGCAGCAGAGCCGATCTTTGCGGAGGATCCGATGTTGGAGGCCTATGGTGTGTGCTTCATCGAGGGTGAGCGCATGACGCCGCTTGTAAAGGTGCCCGAAGCGGGTACGCTGGTGTTTGAGGGCAGCTGCGGCAGCGGTACGCTGGCCAGCGCCATCGCCCTGAGCCGGGGCTGTGACGGAGACTTCTCCGTTGCCCTGCGGCAGCCGGCGGGAACGGTGTATGCGTCTGTTACAAGACAGGCAGGCGCCGTCACCGCGGCATCCATCGGCGGCTCGGTAGCGCTGGAAGCACCCATCACAGTCGCGATCTGAAAAAACGCATCCTCCGGGGTGCGTTTTTTTGTTGTACAATCGGTGCCAAAGAGGTATAATGAACGGAGCAATACTGTGCCGGATGGAGGAGTATAACATGACGTTGCATGAATATATAGAGGACATGCGCGGCAAGCGCATAGCAATCATCGGTATCGGCGTCAGCAACACGCCGCTGCTGGAGCTGCTGCTGGCGGAGGGCATCCGCGTCACCGCCTGCGACAAGCGCAGCCGGGAGCAGATGGGCGAGCAGGCGGAGCATCTGGAGCAGTTAGGCTGTGAGCTGCATCTGGGCGCGGATTATTTGAAGGATCTGGAGGCGGACGTGATCTTCCGCACACCGGGGCTGCGCCCGGATGTGCCGGAGATATCGGCCTGTGTTCAAAAAGGCGCCGTTTTGACCAGTGAAATGGAGGTTTTCTTCCGGATCTGCCCGTGTCCGATCATCGCTGTCACCGGCTCTGACGGCAAGACGACGACCACCACCATCATTGCCGAGCTGCTGAAAAAGGCCGGAAAGCGTGTGTGGGTGGGCGGCAACATCGGCCACCCGCTGCTGTGCGAGGCGGACGGAATGCTGAGCACGGATTTTGCGGTGTTGGAGCTGTCCAGCTTCCAGCTGATGACCATGACGCAGAGTCCGCACATTGCGGTCGTCACCAATCTGGCGCCCAACCATCTGGATGTGCACCGGGACATGGCGGAGTATGTGGCGGCCAAGGAGAATATTTTTACCCATCAGAGTCGGGAGGACATTGCCATTTTTAATGCGGATAATGCCATCACAGCAGAGCAGTCCACCCGCGCGCCCGGCCACGCCCGCCTCTTCAGCAGGCAGGGTGAGGTTGCCGACGGCGTGTTCCTGCGGGGCGAGGACGTTGTCTGCCGCAGCGGCGGTCATGAGCGCATCGTGATGACCACGGGGGACATCAAGCTCCCCGGCGTACACAATGTGGAGAATTATATGGCGGCCATCGCCGCCGTGGACGGCCTGGTGCCGGACCAGGTCATCCAGACCTTTGCCCGGGAATTCGGCGGTGTGGAGCACCGCATCGAGCTGGTACGAACCTATAAGGGCGTGCGGTATTATAATGACTCCATTGCCTCCAGTCCCTCCCGTGCCATCGCGGGGCTGCGGTCGTTCAGCGAGAAGGTAATCATGATCGCCGGCGGCTATGACAAACACATTCCCTTTGATGTGCTGGGGCCGGAGATCGTGGCGCATGTGAAGCTGCTGGTGCTCTGCGGTGCCACAGCGGATAAAATACGCGCCGCCGTGGAGAATGCGTCGGGGTACCGGCCCGGCCACCCGGAGATCATCGACGCCGCGCCTCTGGCAGCGGCGGTGCAGGCCGCCCGCGATTGGGCACAGCCCGGTGATGTGGTGACGCTGTCGCCGGCCTGTGCATCTTTTGACCAATTCAAGAACTTTGCCGAGCGCGGCGACTTTTTCAAAGCCATCGTGAACGGCTGGGAGGAATGAGGAAAAGCCGTGGTGTCATAGACTTCCGTAGTAAGCGCGTCATACAGCGCGTCTATGGGAGGTGACGGCATGGGCCGGCTGCGGTATATACGATTGACCCGGCGGCAGCGGGTGCGTGTGTGGCTGGCGATCATCCTGCTGGCGCTGACGGCGCTGCTGGCGGCGATCCTGCTGCACCTGCGGCCCATGCTGGAAAATCTGGCAACAGCCCGGTGCGCCAATACTGTCAGCCGCATCGTGGTGGCGGCGGTGAACGACGCCGTGGAAAACGGCTGGATGGAATACGACCGGCTGGTAAAGTTCGACAAGGACAGCGACGGCCGCGTGACGGCGCTGAGCAGCAATATGGCGGAGTTCAACCGCCTGCAGACCGCGGTGGCGGATGACGTACTGGCGCGGCTGAGTCAGGTATCCGCCAGTGAACTGGCGGTGCCGCTGGGCACACTGACCGGTTCGCCGTTGCTGGCGGGCCGAGGGCCGAAGCTGACAGTAAAAATGGAGACCATCGGCACGGCTACCGCCAAATTCCGGGATAAATTCACGGCGGCGGGCATCAACCAGACAAAGAACCAGATCCTGCTGGATGTAGACGTACGCGTGAGTATCCTGCTGCCGGGGATCACCACCTACACAAAAGTGAGCAACGAGATATCCGTGGCGGAGACGGTGATCGTGGGCGGCGTGCCCCAGACGTACACCTATTTCAGCACCACGGAGGATAAGATCGAGGATTACGCCGACGAGTACATTATGAACAATGGATGAGGGCTTGGATATGGACTATCGCAAGGAGATACAGGAGCTGCGCCGCACGCTGACGGAGAACGGATACCTCTACTACGTGCTGGATGCGCCCACCATGTCGGATTATGAATATGACCATCTGCTGCGGCGGCTGGAGGACTTAGAGGCGGCGCATCCGGAGGAGATCACGCCGGATTCTCCCACCCAGCGGGTGGGCGGACAGACGCTGACGGAGTTTCAGCAGGTGACCCACGCCGTGCCGCTGGAAAGCCTGCAGGATGTGTTCGACGACGAGGAGGTCTGCCGCTTCCTGGAGAAGATACCCCTGGAGCACCCCGCCTACAGCGTGGAACCGAAGGTGGACGGCCTCTCCGTGGCACTGGAATACCGTGACGGCGTGTTCGTCCGGGGCGCCACCCGGGGTGACGGACGGGTGGGGGAGGACGTGACCGAAAATCTGCGGACGATCCGGTCTATCCCCATGACTCTGCCGGAGAAGCTGCCCCGCCTCATCGTGCGGGGCGAGGTGTACATGGCCCGCAGTGTGTTCGAGGAGATCAACGCCCGGCGTGAGATCGAGGGCAAGCCACTGATGGCCAATCCCCGCAACGCCGCCGCCGGCTCCCTGCGGCAGCTGGACCCAAAGATCGCCGCCCAGCGGCGGCTGGACATCGCGGTCTTTAATTTGCAGCTGGCGGAGGGCCGGGAATTTTCCACCCACACAGAGACGATCGATTATCTGGCCAGCCAGCATTTCAAGGTGATTCCCCACAAGCGGCTGTCCGCGCCGTCGGATATCCTGGCGGAGATCGCGGCGCTGGGCGATGGCCGTGAGCAGTTTCCTTTCGATATCGACGGTGCGGTGGTGAAGCTGGACGACCTGCATGACCGAGAGATCATCGGCAGTACGGCAAAGTTCCCCAAGTGGGCCATCGCGTACAAATATCCGCCGGAGGTCAAGCCGTCGGTAGTGAAGGATATCGTGGTACAGGTGGGCCGCACCGGTGTGCTGACGCCCAAGGCGGAGCTGGAGCCGGTACGGCTGGCGGGCACGACGGTCGCCTTTGCCACGCTGCATAACCAGGATTATATTACCCAGAAGGATATCCGGGTGGGGGATACGGTGTTGGTGCGGAAGGCCGGTGAGATCATCCCGGAGATCGTTGAGGTGGTGGCGGACAAGCGTCCCGCCGGGACGAAGCCCTATACCCTGCCCGAGACGTGCCCCGTGTGCGGCGCACCGGTGGTGCGGGACGAGGA
>OEIM01000625.1_pt1 | contig 13321 bp, 10 predicted proteins | sample 1538341 | NCBI WGS metagenome assembly OEIM01 (sample SAMN02324081, study PRJEB22366) | human gut metagenome | biome: human | place: Canada: Ontario | collected 2010-10 | reverse complement strand
CAATGAAGATGAATGCAATGATACTTATGGTAGAATTCGCATGTATCAGGCATTACAGCTTAAACAACCGGAAGGTGTGCACATTCCAGGCGAAAGAACTGTTCATCGTGTTATGGAAGAAATTGGCCTTAATCATAAACCAAAGCGTAAGCCTAACGGCATTACAAAAGCGGATAAAGAAGCCCACAAATCAGATGATTTAATAAAGCGTGACTTCGCAGCCGGAAAGCCTCTTGAAAAATGTGTTACTGATATGACCGAAATAAAAGCATCCGATGGAAAGCTGTATGTTTCAGCAATTTTTGATTGCTATGATTTAGCTGTATTGGGGCTTGCTATGGATACAAATATGAAAGCTACCCTTTGTGAACAAACATTAGATAATGCATACAAAGCGTATCCAATGCTCCGGGGAGCTATCCTTCACAGTGACAGAGGAACACAGTACACAAGTGAGTTATATCGTAAAGCAATCAGCAAATATGGCATTCTCCAAAGCATGAACAGTGCTGGTGGCAGATGCCACGACAATGCCAGATGCGAAAGCATGTGGGCAAGATTCAAAGAAGAATTACTTTATGGACGTTACGATACCACTTCAATGACAGTTGAACAGTTAAAAACACTCATCTGGAGATATTTCATCAGCTATTGGAATAACCGAAGAATCTGCTCTGCTAATGGTGGCTTACCTCCGATGATTAAGCGTCAACAATACTACGATTCATTACAGGAGGCAGCATAGGTCGAACATCCTTGAGAAAAAAGTGTAAACCAATATTGACAATATCAGATGCAGGCATTTTGCCCTGGCACATGAAAGTGCCAATTACAGTATTGCTACGGTCGATGTGCTTCTGAACAGAGTCAAGAATTTTATCGAAATATTCTTGGCTACCACCGAACCCGGCGGTACCAAACAGGAAAATTTCTTTGCCCTTTACGCCTTTCAAAAAAGTTGAAATCTCTTTATTACAATGCCCCTTGTCCGTCCAAAAACCAACATAGAGGCAGTCTGCTTCAAGCGCGATTTCGGCCGGAGGTCCAAAATAGCGTAAGTTTTCTTGCGGAAGGACGGAGAGGATGGCATCGGCCAATTGGCGAGTATTGCCGGTTACGCTGCTAAATACGATAGAGTATTTCATTTCCTTCACCCTTTTTCATAAATACAATGAGTGCCTTGATGCTGCTGCAAGCCGCCAAGGCACTTTTTGTTACAACGGACACAGCGATGAATATCTTTGATTTGTCCTGCTGCAACTTTGTTCGGCCATTCGGGATCAGCTAAAAGCTGACGGCTCATGGCGGCACAGCTAATACGCCCACTGGCTAATTGCTGCTCTACAAAATCCGGCTGCGTCAGCCCGCCAACACCGGTGATGGGCTTATCAGTATACTGTCGAACTTCATCGCAGAATTTCAAGAAGCACCCCTGCTCCTTGAAATAAGGATGGTTTGCAGGAGGAATTGCATCTTCCAAACTGGAATGGTTCGCCAAAGTTACATGAAAACTGGTGACACCGGCACCAACGAGCATTGGCACAAAAATTTCCAGTTCCGATTCGACCACACCAGCGTTACCATAGTGGGGCTCCTCTTGTCGGACTGCCAGTTTATAATCAATAGGAAGTTCCGGCAATCGGCTGCGAACTGCACGGACAGATTCTACGGCAAACCGAGCACGATTTTCTGCGCTGCCGCCGTACTCATCGGTGCGGTGATTGAAAACGGATGAGCTGAAACTGCCACACATACGATCTCCATGGATTTGAACCATGTCGAACCCGGCACGAACGGCAAGGACAGCAGCCTCTCCAAAACCATTGATGATTTTATGAATCTTATGGACTGACAATTTGGTAATGTAAGGAGCAACTTCGGCATTCAGCAGAGGTCGAAGTTCTTGCATGGAGATTTTCTTTGTCAGTACACCGGGCACATATTTCAGCATAGCCAGCATGTTAGAGTCAGACTAATGCAGCTGTGCGCAGATGCGACAGTTATAGCTATGGACAATCTCAGCCAATTTCTGATAATATGCGAACCCTTTTTATCAAACAGAGATTTTTCAAATTGGCTCTTGCCAACAGGAACATCTCCGATAATAATCATCGCGCATCCGCCGGCAGCGATTTTGCGGATTTTTTCAAAATACGCATCATCTGAAAGTCCGAACGTCGTAGGAGCAAAGATGATTCTATTCTTTAGTTCAAGCCCGCCATAATTGATTGGACTATTGATCGTTTCGTACATGATGAGGAATCCTTTCTGCTGCTTTTTCCAGTAAAGCCAGCAACTGTGCCTTTTCCTTTGGGGTTAGTCCTGTCATAAAGGCAGCATCCCAGTCGAAGAATGCCTGGTGAGCGATAGTAAATGCTTGTTGCCCGCGTTCTGTCAGATTCAACATGTAATGACGACCGTTTTTTTCTTTGGTAATAAGGCCATCATCTACAAGGCGGTTGATACATCTTTGACTGTGGCCCCAGTCAAGAGATAGTTCTTTTGTCAATTCCGATGGGGTGCAGTTCGGCCTTTTCCCAATGTACACAATAAAAAACAAAAGCCCGAAATTCAGCCCGACTTCTTGCAGCTTATCACCTGTGAAGCCTGCGAAACTGCGGTACAGCATAGTGATGTAATAGGATAGTGTCTTTTGATACATGGCAGATGGAGCATCTCCTTTCGATGAATGAGTATAGTCTTTACACTTGACTTTGTCAAGTATAAAATGATGATATACAATCGAAAAGACAAAATATGTTTTATAGAAGAAGCGAGCTTCAAGCCTAAATGTGGGGGATTATACGCTGATTGTAGCGAAGTCGCAACGCAGATTTTTGCAAATATTCAAATTGATGGAAGTAAAATTGGAAACAGATAACGCAAACAACACCCCAAAATGGCTAAGAGTCACTTTGGGGTGTTGTTATTTAGTGCCTATTTACCGGTTCAGAAAAATCCTCGCCGCGCAAGGATCGGGAATCTCCCAGTTGACATACAAATCATTCAGCGGGCAGGCGTGAGGGTCGCGGATGTGCTCATCGATCCAACCTTTGTACAGCTCACAGAAATTGGCTTTCGTGAGGATGGCGCGGCACTCGGACTTGTCCACAGTGGTGCTGAACAGGTACTCTACGTCATGCACTGGCACGATTACCGGCGTACCGGCCGTGTCAAAGGCACAGAGCAGATTCTTGCAACTGCGGCTCACGGCGCGCTGGCAGTCGCCACACTCGATGTAGATTGTATTGCGCCAATCGCGGCCTGTGGTGCGCAGGAACTTGCAGAGATGCGAATTGGTGGAAGTAAAACAGGAAACGGACAAAATATCACTCCAATCTTAAATTGTGCGCAGTGTAACAACTCGGCACCGTTTTTTATGAAATACTGCCGGTTTGCGGGAAAGTTTTCATAAGCGGCATGGGTGTATTAGTACGCTCATCGTACATGGCAAGATACCCCTCGGAAGATTTCTGCCAGCCGCCATCCTGCCAAACGAACACAACAAGGGCATCGTTCATCTGCATGACCTTGAACGTAATGCTCTCGGCAACGAGATAGCCGTCCGGGGCCAGTTCTTCCACCATCGTGTAGACGTGTTCGCTGGTGTCGTCAGATAAAAGCAGCAGATTTTTGCGCGGGTCTTTGGCGGCAGAACGCTCCGGCAGTACGCGGATGGCATGGTCGCCGTCTGTGGTCGTCCAACGGTCAATGGTCGTGCCGTAGGCATCGCGGATCGTTAAGCGGGCATCTACCAGCTTTGCATTGGTGGCAATATCTCGCTTCGTGAAAATCAGCGAATGCGCCGGGGCATCGTACATCGTAACTTTCTGAATTTCCCCGGTCTCCTGCACGGTGAAGCGTACTTCCTCGCTGAGCAGATACCCGGCCGGGGCAGCCGTCTCGGTCAGCGTGTACTCACCGGGCTTCAGGCGCTCGATGCGGTGGGGCTGGCCGTTGGTCTCCCACTCGGCAATGGAGCTTCCGTTGGCATCGGTGATTTTCAGCTTCGCACCGGGCAGCTCACGGCCATCCGTCATGTCAGCCTTGGAGATTTCAACCTTGGTAAAGTCGTCTTTCATCTCCACGCGCTGAATATCCCCCGTAGGGCCAACCTCAAAGGTAACGCTCTCGGCGCGGACATAGCCTTGCTCAGTGGGAGCCATCGTCTCAGTCAGGGTGTACGTACCCATCGGGATGCGCTCCATATAGTGGGGTGTGCCGTCCGTGACCCATTCGGCAACCGTCTTGCCGTCTGCGTCCGTGATTTTTGGCTTTGCACCGCTGATTTCCGTGCCGGTGGCAATGTCGGTTTTGGAAATCTGCACTTTCGTGTAGTCATCCTGCATGAAAACGTGCTGAACCTTGCCGTCATCCTCGACCGTGAACTGAATGGAATTGGCAGGCACATACCCAGAATTATCAGGCACAAGGGTTTCCTCCAGCATATACGTCTCGCCCGCAACCAGCACGGCCTCCATGTAGTGCGGCGTGTCCTCGGACACCCACTCGTCCACAACATTGCCGCCCTTATCCAGCACACGCAGCGTGGCACCGGGGATTTCTTCGTGAGTCGTAATATCGGCCTTGCTGATTTTTACGTGGGTGGGCGCATCCAGCATCGTCACAGTCTGGCTGAACCCATCGGAATCCTTCAGCAGAATCCAGCTTGCAGAGTAGGTGATTTCGGCATCGGCGGGCTTTTCTGCAACCTGCTTATCGGCAAAGAACGCGGGAGCTGCCGCGCCGTTCAGATAGACCGTATCAAACGTCAAATCGGAGAAATCGCTCTCCCGCAGGCACTTGGCAAAGGCGCGGTCATTAGCGGCATCGGTGAAATTCACCACCAGCGTGCCGTTCACGCAGTACCAGTTGGCAATGACAACGCCGTCTGCATCGGGATTCTTGCCCATTAGATTATCCCAGAATGCGCGCAGCTTGGCGGGAATCGTAGCCACAGTATCATCGGAGAATGCGGTGGGGGAGATAATGCTGCCGGATTGGTACTCGGAATCTTCGGATTCGCGCAGCACCCAGACCGCTGTTTCCTGCAAGTAGCCATTGTCGTCCGCGGCCTGCTCCAAGCGGAACTGAATCGAGCGGGCGGTGATGTAGCCGTCTGCCGGGCGGGTCTCCGTCAGGGTATAGATTTTGGTGGTATCGCGGTTCCCGGCAAAGTCGTGGGAAAGATGCAGCTCGCGAATCACATGGGCCGTGTCGCCGCACTCCCAGCTATCCACCACATTGCCGTTCCAATCGGTCACGGTCAAAGTGGCACCGGGCAGGGCAAAGGTATCGTTGGAATCGGCGGTGAAAGCGCGCTTGTCGATCTCTACGGTGGTCTGCTTGTCGGAGTGCAGGCAGTCAACAATCTGGCATAGCCTTTCGCAAAGGACAAGTAGTAGCCGTCATAGGTCTTACTGCCGTCTAAGGCGCGGCTTTCGGCAACAGCAGAATACTGGTTGCGGTAGACATAGTCGGTGTACTCCGCTCCGTTGCTGGCGAGGGCGGCATAGCTGCCGGTGGGCTCCAACTTTTTGTTGAGCAGGGGATACTGGCCGGAAAGGTAATACTGCTCGTTGGAATCCATCGGGATCACGATGCCGGTGGCGCGCTCCACAAGGTAGTATCGGCCCAGGTAGAGATTAGAAAATGCCAACTTGCCGTCATTGATGGCGGCGGAGGCAACAAGGTGGTCTTTTTTCAGCACCGGGAGATAATCGGATTTCCATGCGCCGTTGGTAAGCACAGTGGTATGCCAGATAGGGGTGCCGCTGGCATCTGTGATTTTGGAGTAATCGACGATGCCAGAAACGCCGTCCGGGTGGTGAATGTCCTCGGCGGCGTACAGGTCGTATACGGCACCTTCGAGTGTGCTGTCACCGTTGCTGCCCGCAACCAGATACCGGGCAGCATCCAAGTCTACTTTGGAGAGCGTGATGCTGCCGAGAACGCGGTCGTTCTGCATGGTGGCGGAATCAGCGCGCATGGTATAGGACTTCTCATTGCTGGCGATTCCGGTAGGATCAGTGCTATAGGATTTGTCTCCGCTGCGCTCATCGAAACTAATAGTAACGATTCCTTCGCCGGTGTCGATAAGAGTGCCGCCGCTGTTGGCCGTGGTGATGTCGGCGTTATAATCCGCGTTACCCAGCCATATGGTCTGACCGTCCAGTGCCTTGGTGATTTCAAAGGAGTAGGCGCGTTTGCCCAGCACGGAACCAGCCGTGCCGGGATTGGTCACATCCGTCCAATCACCGTAGTACCCGCTGGGAGCGCGGCGCTCGACAATGACAAAACGACCTTCGTTGCGCTGAGTGTAATAAATATTGTCTGACCCGCCTGCGTAATCGCTATGGTTGATGACTTTGTAGGTGCCATCTGCTTGACGTTCAACCTTGTACTGGTTATACCCGCCAGTGGGGATATACCGTTGCAGAACAGTATCCCACTCGAAAATGGCAAACTCTGCGTCCCCGCAAATCTGCTGCTTGGTCTCGCTGTCAATCTTATCAATCGACACCTTTACAGACCATTCATCGTTCTGCATCTGGTAGTCGTTGCTACTGTTGGCGGGAACAGTAATCGTCTGGTGGCTACCCAAAGCGCCGGGCGTGGTATCGAAGCCGTGCGGAATGGTGATTTCATCGTAGCTAAACGTAATATTTGCAAGCTGTGCCCGCGCCGAGGCGATGGCAGCATCTACCATACCTTGTGCTTCGTTTTTCAGTTGGTTGATGGCTGCATTTTTGGCAGCCTCGGCAGCGACATCCGCTTCAGCCTGGCTGGTGAACGGTCCTTCCTGCCCGCTGAGTGTGCTGGTGCTGGTCTTGGACACCTCATAATGTACTGCCCATGTAGCAGAACCATCGCCGCCATTGAGGTGGAAGCTATCATCCTGCGTGTGGCCGCTTGTGGTAATGGTCTGCGCTCCGGCAGGGGTCATCTTCCAACTGCCGCCGTCCACGCTGCCGCTGGTCTGACTGGGCGTGATAGTAATGACTGCGCCATCCACTTTTTCCAGCGTGTTCAGCTGGTATTTGTCGGCGTTGACGGTGAACGTCAGATCAAAGCTGCCGCTGGCGCTCTGTGCAGGAGCGGTCCAAGAAGCAGAATAATACTGCGGCTCAGGAGCAGTCGGTACGTCCGGGATTTCGGTACCGCCAGCAATTTCCTCACCAACCAGTGCTACAATCTGCCATGCGTAGCCAGCAGGCGGATTATAAATGTAAGTGTAATAACCGTTTTCGCCGGACTGAACTGCCGTGCCGTTTGCCAATTCTTCAGCGGCAGCGACATAGGTCTGTGCAGCATAACTATCAGGATAGTTGGCAATGATCCACTGCTGGGTTTCATCGTAGATTTCGCTGATGAGGGCGGTCTGTTCATTGTCTGCGCTCATAACAGCGGGCTTGCTGTCCAGCATATCGAGACTCAACTGACCGAGGCCACCCCAAATGTTGATTTGGTTCGCATAATGGTTGCCGGGGGTGTACTGACCGGGCTCAAGGCGAGACACATGATCAAAAGCGTAGGTCGGACAGCCATTGGGCTGACCGTTCAGACCATGGCTGCAACAATAGGCTTCTTGGCCGTTGAACCAAATAAGCCAAGTGCCGCCCTCTTTGGCGATGCTGGTGATTTTGCCGGTGGCATAGGGCGGGGTAGGACCGGCTGCGAGGGTTGCAACACCATTATCGGTATAAAGCTGCGTAGGAGTTGCTTCATCCGACAATTGTACATGAATAGATTTCTGTAAAGTTGTGCCGTCCGGGCTGGCGTAAACAAACTGCGCTGTGAAGTCAGAAAAAGCCTTTACATAAAAGCCGGTTGCAGCCGCAGATTGCTCGACGTAAGTCTGATACAGAATTTTGGACTGCTCGGCATCGCCGGCAGGAATGAGGTCTGCATCAGTAGATGCGTAGCTGAGAACCTCCACTCCCTCTGGCAGTACAACTTCTGCTGTTGCGCCATTTGCCGGGTACTCGGTCTGAACCAGAAGAGGAATGATTGCATAATTTGCATTGAGATTTTTGCCGATAGTGATGGTTGTTTCATCCTCGTTCAATGCATCGGCATCTATGTGGGCATCGGCACCATCATACAGGTCAGACACCCATGCCGAGATGCTGATTTTCGTCTCACCGGTTGCCACAGGCAGACCCATGCTGCCGAGGTAACTGCCGGTAGGTGCATCCGGCAAATCGTTGTACAGATTTTCGGTGATCTGCGAAATATCCGGTGCCGCGCTGTCAGTAACTTCGGGAACAGCCGTATCTGCTGTCTCCGGCGTTGCAATCTCATCGGCCGAGGCAGCGGGGATCATCGTGCAGCACATGGCTCCTGCCATGAGTGCCGCAGATAAGCGGTGTTTGAGTTTGTATTGCATTTGCATAACTCCTTCGTATTATTCTTTACATCAAATGCGAAAAACTACGATGCTACATCTACACCACCTCCATCAATCAGCTTGGCAACGACCAACAGGCGGCTGTTGGGGTCAGCCGTGCAGGTGGAAAGTGTCAGGATATGGTCATCGGTCATCACGTCCACACCGTAGTCGAACGCACAGCCGGCAACAGCCTTGTCCAAAATCTGCTGAAATGCTGCATCGTCCGGGTCAGCCTGAATACAATCGGTATCGGCATTTGCATCGCAGACCCATACGCTGAAAATCTGATACGTCAGTTTTTCATCCGCCAGCGAAACATAAATGTACGGGTTCTCCTGCCCGAACTCAAACACGCGGTACTTGTGCAGATCCTCAAACCCACTGGTATAATCTTCGTCGGTAAAGGTGTGGCCGTAAAAAATCAGATTGCGAGAAACTTTTACGCTGCTGTCCATACGGCAGGCGTAGTCGGCATAAAGGCAGCCGTGGTAATCCTCGGCCCCCTTTTCATCACGGCGCAGATAGTAGTCATTGTCGCCGTACTGCTGCACAGGAGCGTCGATGTTCGTGCCGGGAATCGTGATCCACGCCACAGTGTCCGGGTTTTCTTTCTGTGCGACTGTAAGGCGTTCGTCAGGCGGTTCCACGTGCTCGGTCTGTACCCATGCAGGCAGGATAGAAGCACCCTCATCGGAACGCCCGAAAAGCAGGAACCCGACCAACAGTAGCCCGACCAAAACAAAAATAATAACGAGCCGCAGCAAATCGGGATTGGCGGTATCGCAAAAGTGTTTGAATTTTTCTCTCACTGCGGCACCTCCGCAACATCATCCTCCTGCCACGGCAGGCGGGGCAGGGGCGCGTAGTGACGGCCGTTCGGTTCGACCCAGCTGCCCTGACCGCCGGCAAAAATGTGGATGTTGAACGAGTTCAGCACGGTCAAAAAGCTCTCCATGTCAGCGGCATCACAGCAGAGAGAATCCCGGTTTCCGATCAGCAGCACATCAAAGCGGTGCTGTTCGGCATCCTGTAAAATCTCCTTGACGGCGGGGCGCATGAGCAGCGGCACAGGCTCGTTTGTCTCGGAAATGCGCTCTTTCTGCACACCCCACTGCAATTTGCGGGCGGCGCGCTGACAAGCAAGACGCTGCCTGCCCATGCTGGCAAGATTCTTCGGGTCGGACTGGTAAAGGCATTGTGCAATCATGGTGTTTTCCTCCTTAATGGTGTGGATTATGGTAGACTTCTTTGTGCAGCGCCACCGCATGGCGGCGCTCATGCCATAGGAACAGGTAGTGCAGAACCATCCCGCTGCCAACCAGCGGCAGCAGGACTTTTGCCCAATCAGAGATTCTCTTCATCGTCATCCTCATTTCTGCCGCCAAGGACAATATCCCCGGACGGCACATAGACTTTCGGCGCAGGCGCAGACTTTGCGGGTTCAGTCGCATGGACAGGCTCTTTGTGCAGCAGATGGGTGATAATCAGCAGCACCGCGATGAAAAGCAGCGCGCAGGCAATCCCCATAATCAACAGGGCCGGTGTAATCCCGCTTTCTGCCGCAGCAACAACGGCAGGCACAGAAACCGGCGCATACAGCAGCGTGTAATGCACAGTTCCAGCCTCAGTGCGGGTGACAGTTCCGGCGTAGTGCGCCGTTGCCATGTAGGTGCTGTCCGCCTGCAAGGTTTCACCAATCGTAATGTCCTGCAAGGTCAGCGAGCCGGAAAAGCCGTACTCATCGTCGTAGGCCACAGATTCTTTCACGTCATTGCGAGCGGTTTCGGCATCGGCGCTGCGCACGGACAATTCAAAATCCTGCGTGACCTCTTTTTCCTCGGTCACACTACCTTCCACCGACTGGGTGACACCCCATAAGGTGTAATCGGCACCGCCCCACTGCATACCGCTTTCGGTCAGGTCAGTAACGGCCGTGCCATACGGTACGCTGTACTGTTTGACGACAAGCAGTTGGCCGCCGTCCTCCTGCCATGAGATACTGTCTGGATAAAACTGCGGCGCGGTCTCTTCCGGCGACAATTCCACCAGTTCCGGGGCAGGGGTGGGTGTGGGCTCCTCGGCAAAGGCAACAGTGGCGGTGCCCAGCGCCAGCAGACAGCACAGGGCGGCGATAACAGGTTTTTTCATTAGGATTCCTCCGTTTCGGTTTGATTTTGCATTTTGCGTTCTACAATGCGGCGCAGCTCGTCCCGGTCTGTGGTAATCAGGTCCTTTTCTTCCTCGCTGCATCGCATATCAACGGTGACATTGTTGGAGTTTGTGACGATTAGCGCACTGCCGCGCTCGAAGCGGGTAATGTTGTCGATTTCGGCATCTGTCAGCTTCAAGACGCTCTGTACGCGCTGCGCTTCCTCTTCCTCCAGATTCAGAATGATTTTGATTTTGCAGTTGTTCAGGATGCCGCGGCCGTATTTTCCATCTTCCAAGGAAAAGAAGTCGTTCAAATCCTGCGTGGCAACCAGCACACCGCCGCCATAGCCGCGAATCGTCTTGACGGCCTCGAATACATAGTTGGCCGCCAAAGCGTTGGACGATGCGCCGATGATTTGCCAAACCTCATCTATAAAAATCTGCTTGCGGCGGGTCAGGTCCTCTTTGGCCTTATCCCACATATAATCCAGCCCGATGTACATACCCACGGTCAGCAGATCGCCGGACAACTCACTGATGTCGATGACAACATAGCTGTTGTCAAGGTTCACGTTCGTCTGGCGGTTGAAGCTTGATGCCGAGCCGTGTACAAGACGGTTCAGAATATTGGCGATGCGCCGTGTTTCCGGGGTAGCAGACAAGACCGCGTGCAAATCGCCCAGTATTGGCATTTCACGGTACTGACCGGGGCGCGCCGGGTCGTCCAGACTGGCATTGTCGTAGGTGATGCCCTTATTGCGGTAGGTGGTGACGATGGCTTCGTCCAATAACTGGCGTTCCTCATTGCTCAAATCAGGGATCAACAGCGAAAAGAAAATGTGCAACTTTTGGATTTTGGCGGCCAGTTCCGACTGCTCCGGCATGGGGCCATCCAGAAGTTCGCTGCTGGTGTGGTCGATTTTGCGAATCTCCATGACGTTGATGCAGTCCGGGCTGCCCGGCACGATGCGGATGATGGTACCGTTCAGCGCCTTGGCCTGACGATAAAATTCATGCCCTTTCAGTGGTGCAATGATGTAGACAGGTGTTCCGGCCAGCCGCATACGGCGGGCAATAAGCTGCATGGTGAACGTCTTGCCCGCGCCGGAGGTGCCGAGGATCGCCATGTTGGCATTTTTGTAGATGCGTGTATTGAAGTTGTCAAGGCTGACAAGGGAGTTGTTGTACTTGTTTACGCCCAGCAACACGCCGTTGGTGTCGCACAGCTCAAAGCTGACGAACGGATAAAAGCTGGCGGCGGAGGAGGTAAGGATATTGCGGCGGTATTTCTTGAACAGCGCCGCATCCGGGGCGCACAGCGGCAGGGAAGAGAGAAAGGCTGCCTCCTGCCGGAAGCTGCACAGATGCAAATTCATATCCTGCGAGACCATGAGCTTGCATATCTCCCCGATACGCCACTCCAAATCCTTGACGCTGGCGGCGGTGACCGTTACGAGGATGGTGGCGTAGTAGAAATCCTCGTTGTTGGCAAGGCCGTCTTTCAGGTAGTAGCCGGAACGAATGGCGTTGGAGAGGTCATCGAAATCCGAGTTTGTGTCGCTGGTGTCCTTGATTTTGCTGCGGTTGATTCGGATCTGCTGCCCGATTTTCTGCATCATGCGTTCTTTGGGTTGTCGTTCCAGAAACAAATCCACATCAATACCCTCACCGGCGTTCACCAGCAGGGCCATCCACCCGGCTGTGACCTGTGCGCGGTAGCCGTCTGCGGGAATCATCAAGTAGGCGTGGTAGGTGCCGTCCATATAGAGATAGCGCCCATGCTTCAAATCCAGCGAGGGTGGAATCATAAAGGCGGCAGGCGGTATCTTGTCCAGTGCGGTGGCATCGTTCTGGGCCAGATAGCTGGCAAGCACGTCTTGGATGCGCTCCTGCAACGGTGCCTGTACCGCTGTCCGCCTGTTTAATAAGGTATAGAAAATATCGGTGAGGAACTCGTCCTCGTTCTCATGTTCCACGATAGCATTGCCGCACTGCGCTAAATAGGTGCGGAAGTTGCGGGCGGTAGTTTCGAGCGTGGAGACGATTTCGGCATAAGAGATATTCCGCTCGTTCGTGGGTGCTTCGTACTGGAAAATCACGAAGAAGCGGCGGCTGACGGCATCGCGGGAGCCGAGCCGCTTGACAAAGCGGATATAGCTCATGTGGCGCTTGCGCACGTCCGCGTCAGGCTCGTTGGCGGCATCCCTCCGCAGCTTGTCCAGATAGGCATTGACATCCGCCTTGCGGGAAAATGACTTGAATTGCAGCCGCACCGGGCTGACTTTCAAAAGGCTGGCGAACGAGTAGATGACGCTGCGCTGTTCGCGCGGGGAGCGCAGCAGGAAGTTGATGGGTTCGATTTCCAGAATTTTGATGTAGCGGTCATCTGTGGTGTGTAGGATGCCGTTCTCGATTTTCTCAATGGGCAGCAAATCGTAAAGCGTCTGCCGCTTTATCAGCTTTCCGTGACGGTCTGCCTTGCGCTGCAAGACCTGTGCGTTGTGGGGCAGGGTGTCGGCATCGTCGTAGTAGACAACACGGTATCGCTTACTAATGAACCGCAAATGCCGGTGGCGGTTGGCTTCAAGATTGCCCTGCGGTGTGGGTGTGACGATGCGGCGACGCTTCATAAAGCGGAACCAGTGCGCCACAAACTGCGTCAGGCTGTCGCCGCCGATACCTACCACACCGAAAACGCCCAGCGGCACCGACACCGCAATGACGATCATCAGGCGAATGTTGAACGCCAGCGGCAGATAAAACAGCGGCACCGCACTG
>OEIM01000617.1_pt1 | contig 13421 bp, 14 predicted proteins | sample 1538341 | NCBI WGS metagenome assembly OEIM01 (sample SAMN02324081, study PRJEB22366) | human gut metagenome | biome: human | place: Canada: Ontario | collected 2010-10 | reverse complement strand
ACTAAGTATAATCCATATCCAAGGTTGCCAAGGTCTTTTTCCTCACCTGCTGCTAATGTAAAGCTATGGGTGTGTATTCCCATTGCACTTATTACTTCTGTCAATGTTGGTGATATACTATTACCATTTGCATCCAGTCCACGCAATCTTGCAGGTTTTCCACCACTCATCGCATTTTCCTTAATATCTTCTGCCATAACTCTTACATTTAAGGGGCAAAGAACACGGTAACATAAGGACAAGGCAGTTATCAATACTTATTTAAGTAAAACTAATAGACTTCCAAGAAGACCATTCTTGTTTAGTTTGATTATACACTCTAAATTTTAATGCACTTCCATCAAAGCTTGCCTTTAATTGGAAAACAGAATTTTGTTTTATAGATAAAAAAATTCCAAATAGTTCACTTCCATCTTCTTTATGTGAATACCCAAATGCGCTTCCTGTATTAAGTAAGTCACCTGCTTGTTCGGTAGATATAGGTATTATTCCATTAGCAGGCATTAATCCTTTAGTTGTTCCAGTAGCCACTGGCATAGTTGCTCTAATAACCTCTACCAAATCACTCTTCTTAATCTTCACCTGACTACCATTCGCTGCTTCCGCATATATGTATGCTGCGTCCGTAGCTTGGGCAAAGCTGTTCATTTTAATATCATCATCTGCCATACTTAATACATTTAAGGGGCAAGAAGATTAATGAGAATACATCAACTGTTTTTTTGTATTGAATTATGTAATATTATGGAACATACACGATATTGGAGGGTTCGGATTCATAACTCGTGAACTCATGTATTTCCGACCCTATCACATAACCTATATAAGAATTGCCTGCATACTCTTTTAAATAGACGTATGCCTTATTGTCTTTAATTACATAGCCAATCCGATTATGACAAACTCCTGAAACATACATGGCGCTATTATAATACGTCAGTGTAGCATCGATTAAATATCTATCAGTGGACGCATAACTTCCCATACTAATATTTACACGAAAAGGGGCATACGCATCATAATTCAGAATACCAATTAGTTTATACCGATTAGAAAATCCTCCTGCTACTCCACCAATAATAGTCGTTTCTCTCAAGTAAAATGCTTGATCTGCACTCATTATTCCTTTGGAAGAATGTGTAGCCTCTGGCATCGCACTTACTACTTCTGCCAATGTTGGTGATATGCTATTACCATTTGCCGCCAACCCACGCAGTCGTGCCGGAGTGCCACCAGCCATCGCATTTTCTCTAATATCCTGCTTCTCTGCCATACTTCTGTACATTTAAGGGGCATCCGCTTTAAAAACATGATACCCTAATTTAACATTTAAATAATTAACTCGTTTTTGTTTAAATAAATTCCCGAATTAACGGCATCGGGAAAGCCGAAAAAGAACAAGTTTCCTTGTTATAGAACAGTGTCGCCGGAAGATTCCTCGACCACTTCCACAAAACCACCGGACACCAGGTCGGCAAGGTCAAACGACATGCCCATACCGCTGTCACGGATGCACAAGTAAAGCACATTCTTGTCCGTGTAATACTTGCCGTTGAACAGCTCCATTCCCTGCTTCCAGGCTATCGGGTCTTCCTTTGTGCCGGACGCTTCAATCTGGACAACCTTGTAGAGGGATTCTGTTCCTATACCCGGTACCCACTGGATGGCAAATTCATGCTCTTGAATTACCTCATACAAAGCGTCCTCGTAGGCGAACATGAATCCGACTGGCTCAGTCTTGCCAATTAATTCATCCCACTTGGGAAAATACTCCTTATGCTTAAGGCTCTCCTCAACCGTCAGACCTGCGGTGTTGACGTTCTCCTTGATAATCTCATGCAGCGTATCCACCTTATCCAGGTACTCATCCGACAAGTCGGACGGGTCCAATATCGTTCCGGCATTGAGCATGCGTTCCTTTTCGGCTTCGGATACCTGGCGATATTTGGATGCCTCCGAAGGGTCGCTGATATACGCCGTATTCCCGAACACCCTTTCATCTATTGGCACATCCTCACTCTGTGTAAGGTAGTGCCCTCCGTCTGCCTGCAAAATCATTGTTGTTCCTCCTTTCTTGTTTCATTATCATTTGTACTTTCCTTAACATTCATGTCGAACGAATCAAGCAGTGAAAGATTGCCGAAGTTTTCCGCGAATTGCTTCATCAAGGTAATCTCCTCGTCAGAATACTCCGTCGCCCCTTCCGACTTGTAAACCTTCATCGCCAGCGCATGGCAAGCCACACCACTACCGTTCAGGTAGATGATATTGGCAAAGCCTTCCCTGCAATCCTGCACAACCACTTCCTTATGATTGATGGAAGTGTAAATCTCAAATCTTTCAAAATTGATTGTTTTCATATCTTTACTTATTAGCATACCTTTTCGTTTCTACCCCGTTCTTGGAGAATGCCAACCCGATAGAAGGATTGATGAGACAACTGTATACATCACTCCCCAATGACGAGTCATTGATAATAATCGAGCCTGCACGCAGAATAGTCTCGCCAAATTCCTCACTGTTATGGTAATTGCGCAGTCTGACCATAGGGAGGTAATTGACGTTTCCACTCCACTGTTCCTCCATAAACATGATTTCACCAATGACGCTGCCATTCTGGTTATACATCTTGATGCTGTTGGAACTTGGGTCCAGTTCAATGCGAGTGCCATTCAACGAAGTGGAAATCTTACCGACTAATTCCACATCCCCATTCTCCTTTATCTTGAATGACTCATTGGGAGAGGAGACATTTTTGAACGTGCCGCTTGTAGCATTTATATCGCCATGAACCTCCGCATTCATGCAGATTACTTTTCCGCTCTCCAATACCTGGAACGGAGCGTCGTCAGGCTCGTGTGCTCCAGCCCATATACGCACCTTGCTGCCTTTTTCCGAACCGGAAAGACCTGCTGTCGCAGTCTTCCCGTCACTCTTCATAATGAGCAACTGGTTGTTCTGCATAAATGAGATGTGCGCACTCGGTGATATGATGAGCGACGTGAATATGGGCCCCACGTTGCTCAACTTCTCCCAATAGGTCGTGTTCCCCGGCTTGTTGCTTTCAGAGCTTGTGTGCGTAGTCTTGCATCTGTACACGTCCCATCCGTCGATAGTAGCCAGATTCCTTATCATGGCAATATCCACATAACGGGTGCCGCTTGTCAGAGCTTCGTCATTGCGGTAAGTCACGCCCACAGCCCATTCGGAATGCCTTATGATGCAGCCTTGGATGCCCTGCTCTCCTTTTTCCCCAGGCTTGCCATCAGCTCCGGGTTTCCCGTCAGCACCAGGTTTTCCGTCTTCTCCCTTTGAAGCAAGCAAATCATACTCCGCAGAATTCATCTCACCGGAAAGTATGTATCCGTATGTCTTCCCTCCGTCCTGCGTCTGGGTGATGCGCCTGCCGTCACTGGTCGTAACAGTCCACAGTGGAGGATTAGTCGTCTCCTTCTTGGCTATGTATGATGAGCCTCCCATAGTGACAACTCTTTGCTTGGGCACGATAAGCCCGGTATGCCATCTGCCCATATAGGTTATGCTATCACCCTTATCGCCTTTGATTTTAATTGGCGTGCCCCATGTCCCATCACTTGCGGATGAAGCAACCTTCTGAGACATCCATATAGCTCCACTTGTAGCATTCGTATGCCAGCCTCCGGTAGTACCGTTTCCCGTAGGAACAGAAGGCTGGGAAGTGCTGTCATTGTAAGTTATGAACACGCTCAATCCGTTCGAGCCGGCTGCACCGTCAGCACCGTCCGAGCCGTCAACGACCATCAACGACCATGCTGTCCCGTTCCATATGTATACACGACCGTTATTGGTGTCCCTATATGCCCAGTTGATTTGAGGATTGGAAGGTGGAGACTGCAGGTCGCCTTTCCATACGATGCTCAGTCCGTCCTTTCCGTTCTTTCCGTCAATTCCGTCAATGGTCATTTGATACCACTGGCCGTCTTGATATACATACGACTTCTTGTCGGTCGTATTCTTGTACGCCCAACCGTTCTGAGGAGAGGAAGGGGCAGACGAGAAATCACCTTTCCATACAATACTCGTACCAGCCACACCTTCTGCGCCATCAATGCCATCAAATCCATATTTAGCCCAGAGAGCAGGTGTGCTGAAGTTACTCCATATGCCGTTTCTCTTCTTCCTCTCGCTTATCCATTCAAAAGGCAGGGATTCGGAAACGCCAATAGGATCATCATGCCAGCCGGAAGGGATATAATCGTCCGTCTGTGAGGTCGCTGGGGTGGAGGGGCGATTTTCCTCCGTGGTATGGATAAACACTCTTTCGTAATCGGTACCGTCGCTTCCGTCCTTTCCGCTCTGGACAAGCAGGTCGTATTCCTCCGTATTTGATTCACCCGACAGTATGTACCCGTATGTCTTGCCTCCGTCCTGCGTCTGGGTGATGCGCCTGCCGTCACTGGTCGTAGTAGTCCATAACGGTGGGTTGGAGGTATCTTTCTTTGAGCAGAATGAACTTCCCCCCATCGTGACAATGCTCAGCTTTGGTACAAACAGCCCGGTATACCATCTGCCGAGCGAAGACACGCTCTGTCCGTCTTCCCCCTTAAATTTTGACCATGTATAGTCGGAAGGATTGTTACTTTCCGTAGCAGTCTCCTTGTTGACGGCTATACCGATATATTTAGTCGTGTCTTTAGGCTGTTGGTACATGCCCGTTCCGTCCGCATTGTCCGAATAGGCAACCCATGTGTAATAGGTCTTTCCGTCGGCACCGGTAGCGCCAGGTATACCGTCTTCTCCCTTTATATCGCTCCATGTATAGTCGGAGGGCTTATTGCTTTCCGTAGCGGTCTCCTTATTGTAGGCGAAACCTATATATGCCTTTCCGGTAGGATTGTTGCTTATACCGCCACCTTGCGCGTCATCGGCATATTTTATCCATGTGTATAGGGTTTTCCCATCAGCTCCGGCAGGCCCGGGAACACCTTGGGCACCGTCCTTACCGTCCACCACAAGAGGTATCGTCTCCACGTCAACTACCTTGCCGTCCACGTAGAATATGAACTTAATGCTTTTCTGGAAACTTGATACGGGTACTCCGGCATTGTTTCCGATAGAGACTTCCGCTCCACCGTCAAGAGAGTACTTCAAGTCGCCCGTCCCGGTCTCGGCTGTGCCGCCGGAAACCGAGGATTTCAACCGTGTACATGACACGGAAGTTACATTGAGATTACCATTGGCATCCTTTATCACAGCAGATACGCTCGGAACAAGCCGGTAAAGAATGGCGTCGGCACCACCCTTGACACCCACCATGGTGAATGTGAGCTGTCCGGTATAGGTCTTCCCTCCGTAGGTGGCGGTCAACGCGATGGGAATGGAATTCCTGCCGTCCAGAGCCACGCCCTGCTTGACACTGAAAGTTATCTCTCCGGTGGAAACATCGTGCGTCTCGGTGACATTGGCAGGGAGCGTGCAGGTTATGCCGGTGAGGGTCATCTTCTTGGTGCCGTAGCTCATCCAGACAACCGTGTCTATCGATGTGTCCTGGTACACCTTGCCGTCATTGGTAAGGGTGATATTGTCCATCTCGTTGGTGAGGTCTGCGAACACTGCCGATTCGCCCGGGTCGCCCTTGTCACCCTTGGAGGCAATCTTCTGCCAGTCATTGTTCGTACCCGGCTCGGCTGACGAACCGTTCTTGTTCATGCAGGCCCATGTGCTTCCGTCATGGGTCACGCTGTCGTAGTAGTCATATTTTCTGCCGGATTCCCACGGGCCCTCATAGCTCAGGTCCTTGGCGGGCGTGCCGTTGGGCTTCAGGCGCTCTATCGTGCCGGAGATATACACATTCTTGCCGTAAAACGAATATCCGGAGAAGTCCATGCCGCCGATGGAAAGGCCGTTGAGCTTTCCGACCTGCATCTCTATGTTCGTCTCCGGGTCTATCACCCAATTGTTGACGTGGGTAATACGACGGGTGTAGTATCTGTTCTCGTATGTAATGTCCTGGCGGTCCTCGTCGGTGAAGTTACCGTATGCGAAGAAGTTCATGCCCGGCATCGGATGAACGGACGTACCAACCTGCAGCTCATACTCGAACTTCATGATTCCCGCCTCGTTCTCCAGTATATTGGTCGGAGTAAAGTAGGATGTGGCGTATCCGGAATACTCGATGAACCCGTTTGTGCCAGGCGTATCCTTGTCGGTGTTGCCTCCGTTTATGTTATGGAAGATTCCCCTACATATGTCGCTTACATGAAGAGTGCCGTATTGGCCTTCCAGGAGGTCAAGGGTGGCAATGCGGTTCTCCGTATCCACAGTCTTTATCGTTCCGTAGGCGAACGTGTTGGCTTTGTCACCCGATATAACGTCTATGCAGTTGAAGGTAATCTGAGGAACAATAAGCTCCTCACGGAATATTGCCTTGTCCGTCTCGATAATGGCCTTGCCGTTCTCGTCCAAGTAGATGGAGCCACCGCTTCCCCCTATAATGCCGGATGCGAAGTTCTTGCTTATCTGAATACCCTTCTCCGCGGTCAGCTTGTCTCCCACCTCCAGCTTGAAGGGGGTGCGGTCGTGGGTGGTCTTGCTGAGGAATATTTTACTTCCAAATGCACGTATTATAGACTCTACTTGTTGGGTTGTAAGGCCACCTCTGCCTTGTCCGCTAGAAAGTGAATCTATTTGGTTCTGTATTTTTTCAAGCGTACCGACAGTCTTGTCATTACGAAGTATTATCTCATAGCTGGGGATGGAACTTTTACCCTCGTTAATAGTCAAACTCTGGATTATTACGCTCCCGTTTATGTTTAAGTCCGTATCTTCAAATAACATTAAGTCCCCTTCTTTCAAGGTGTCGTGAATGCTTTTTTCACCTCTTGAAACTGCCTCCTCATGCTGCCGTGCCATGAAAATGTCATCCACTTTAGGCTCGTAAGAATAGCGTACAAAATCATTCTTGGCAAGATAGTCCTTAGCAGCAGTCAATAGTCTCTGTGATGCAGCCTGGATATATACATCCGGCATGTCGATATTGAGAAGGACAAACTCGTCTCCAGGTTTGATATTGTATCCTTTATATGGGAAGTATAGTTTTAAACTTTCATCATAGGAACGGTTGCATGTCAACACATACTTATTGCCTACTTTTTCGCATTGGGCTATTTCAAATTCCCTTCCTCCGCACATACCGCTTTTCATTGATATGGTAGCAGCCTCGGAAGTCAAGTAATTGTTTATATCAAAACCAATATCCTTTAGCGTGATAGTAAAAGCAGGGATATTCTCACCCTCTTCTATATCATCCATCGTCCCGTCGTCTGTCAGTTGTTCTGCGTCGGCAACTTCGTCAAGTTTCCCATTGTCCCCTTCATCAAGCGATATGCTTATGCCTGCGGCTCTTAGTTGGTCAGCGGTAATCCCTTCCATTGAAGGATATATCTCTTCCAAATCTCCGGAACCGTCAAAATAGACGCTTCCTTCCCTTATTCCTAATGTGGCTATATTAGGGCTGTCTATATAAGGGTCAAGAGTAATCTTGGGGAAATCTGGCAGCATAAGATTTTCTACCGCCATATTGTTCGGCAGGTAATTTGAGGGTGAACTGCCTGGCAGTTTGTTGTAATACCGGTTAGGCATGTTCTTGGTACTTCCGTAAGCACGCAACCGGGTAATGATGCTTTGGTCTGTTTCTGCCGTTTTTTGGATGCTATACAGCCCGCTCCCCTTTCCGTAGCTGAAAAGTTTCCCTATTGCGATTCCGGCAGTTCCAATTGTTATGGTCCGTCCTTTGATGGTGAAGTTAGTTTTGAACTCGCTATTTGCAAGAGCCAAAGCGTCCCATACACTGATATTGTCTACCGTAATGTTTTTGTTGCTGACATTGACATATTCCGGATGAACTGTAACAGTCCATTTCTTTTCACTCTTGTATATCCGGTCAAGATTTACTTGTATCCTTTCGGCCAGCGCATTTATACTTTCCGCATAGAAGCTAAAGACCGGCAAAGATGAATAATGGATTAAATTGTCGCCAACCACATAATCAAGGAAACTGCATCTTACCAGCTCATCAGACAACGAGTTGAACTGCACATCTTGGTAATTGAAGGATTCCCCGTTTGTTCCCTTACTTGACTTCTTTAATTCAGTCGGAATGTAGTTCAGCTCAAAGCGCTCTTCCCGGTAAATCAGATAATCTCCTATTTGAAATTCTATCGGGGTAGGGGAGGATATGGAAAAAGTGACGGAGCATGCCCCCATGAACTCTCCATTGTATTCCAGTTGATTGAGAATACATCTTTCGGTCTTCCCGTCTTGGCTATATACAATGAAGCTGTCCATTACTGTGCTGTTAGTGTTATTGATGTTCTGGGGTCGGTAACCCGGAATGTGATTTTGAACGTAATGACATCGCCTTCATCTGATTTTCTCACGAACAAATCCGGGTCGATGGACTTGTAATACACACCTTGTCTGCCTATTTTAGTATATGTGTCATACACTTTCAGACAAGTGCCGGTATTCCCTTTTCCGGTCAGATAGTCCAGAAACGCTTCAATCTTGCTGTTTGCCGTGCCCATTTCCCCCTTGTATGCAAATTCCACATCAATGTCGTATGCCTTCAGTTTTATCTCTTCCGGGAAAAATGTGTCTTCTCCGTCTTCGTCTGCCCATTCTCTCGCAGGCAAATCCTTACTCTCTCCATAAGGCATAAACGGGAAGTCCTTGCATACTATGGACCATTCAGTGTAGGTGTCCAATACCGGACTTCCCGATTTATTCTTCTGAAAATAAATACTATACAGCCTTGCCATGCGTTATCTTGAGTTTGTGTCGTGAACAAAAAAAAGAGCCAATTAGCGGATATTTCCGTTAATCAGCTCTTTAGGCTTGTCATTATACAATGCAAATATAATGATTATTTTCTAAATAAAGCTATTTGTGTATATAAAATGTACTTGTATTGTGATAATCATACAGACAAGTCTATTTTTTAAGCAGTTTTTTGTTCAGGACTTTCAAATCAAACGTACTCTCTTTATGTTCCTTGTTGAATTTCACAATTCTCATTGTACTTTTTCCCAATAGCTGCATTATTTCTATTTTCTGATTCTGTAATTCAGATATTACCTTGAAAAGTCTTTCTCGAACATTGTCTCTATCCATAGTTATACATTTTAAGGACGGGCATAGGTTATGTCGCCTATTGTGGCGGTTAACGACAATCCTATGCCTTATATTCTTGTTTCAATGCAACCGCCACGGAGCAATGGCAAGACAACGTTGTTTACGAAACAAACTTACATAAAAATGCCCGTTATTCAAAGGGTTGCCTTGATGTAATTTTATTTTTCTATGAATGGATATGACTGTTCAAGAATTTGTTTACGAAATAGACTTGACCTTTTCCGGTAACTTTTGATGTTATGGTTGTATGCAATACACCTCCACTTCCAGACCTTACTCCTTTCTTTATCTCAAACAATCCTTGTTCTATGTATTGCTGATTTGGGATGTTGTACCGTTCTCCATGTTTCCCAAGATAGCCTTTCTCGCGCATCCATGCGAATAATCTTTTTTCTCCTATGGGATAACCATTTTGAGCAATAAGCTTTGCAAGTTCTCCTATTAAGCATGAGCTGTTGGATGCTTGAACAGCATTGGTAAAAGCTATCGCAGGGGATGCTTCGGCTACTTTCTGTTCTGCCTCAATGCGTTTTTGGCGCTCTTCCTTTAAGTTCTGTAATGCTTGTATTGCAAAATCCGGGTCTGCAAGCAGTTTTTCTATAGTGACATCTGTGGCATATATGCCATGTTTGCGGATAGAAGGGATAACTTCATCACATATCCAGTTTTGAAATACATCCGCATCGGGCTTTCTGGACTGAAAAATACATCTGTATAAATTCCCCTCATTAATAAAGGTTGCTTTAGTATTTCCTAATTCATTGATAATCACGCCCTCATTTTTATATAGGGCTTGTAAATCAAGCACTTGCAATCCTTTTGTGTTTAATCGATTTTTTACTTGGCTGGGATTTCTTAAGTCCAATGACTTACAAACATCTGCAAGGCAGAATAGCGGTTCTTCACTTGTTCCTGCAACTCTAATTTCGCCAAAAGATTCATTCTTGAAAATCTGAATATTATTTTTCATAACTTTATGTCTTTATATAAATGAAAAGGGGAGCACCAGCCTAACCGTATAAAGTGGAAGTTTACGAGTTAAACCGATGTCCCCAAATATCTTTATCTGTGCAGACTTCCACAAACTGCAACTATGATAGCTATCTTATGGCAGCAAAGTTATTAACTATTTGAATATCAGTCAAATGTTAATAATTTCACTTTTTATTCTATTTTGGGATGAATGAAATAGAGTGAAATAAAATGAAAATCAATGCCAATAAAAAAACTTATTATTTTGTTGTAATTTAGATTCTATCCAAACAACAAGCTAATAATTGTTTATTGCCGTTAATTTCATGGGCTTTGTACCGCAATGTGTTAACCAATGATAAAGAATGTGATACCCATAACTTTATGTTATAATATAACGCTTTGAAATATAGCCTATTGCTGATTGGGCGTTAATCCCATACTTGCCATGTCGAACAACCTCCGTAGACACTTAGCTGAAAGGAAAACCTTTCTTCCCGATATGATATAGTCTTTCCCTTCTGTAAACCACTCTTTTATAAAAGCCTTTGCTTCTTTTTCGTCCTTGAAAAATAGACGGCTTACCTCATTTAAGGAAGAGGGATATTGTACTCCGGCATTATGCCTGCTTACTATGTTCCGTACATACTCCTTGACCTTTGATATAGGGGTGGAGTAGGTGAGCTTGTTTGTTTTCATTTTGTTTCTTTTTAAATTATAATTTACCTATTGCCCACCCGGCAGCCGTATTGCTGCCGGGGCATCACAACATGAGCGTTGGTCGAACCTCAACGTGCGTCTATGCTAACATGTGGCAATATGTTCTTATTAAGGCTTCTAAGGTCAAAATCCGACTTAGAAGCGTTCGGATTGCATTTTGATATAGACATAGGGGCGAGAAGCTCCATTATTTCCAGCTTCTCCTGCTGCAAGGCTGATATTGCATTATATAGTCTTTTCCTTAATTCTTCCATATTCTTTAGGGTATAGTTGTGGCTGTCGGGCATTGGAACCGACTGCCAGATGATTAAAATGGTGTGATTAGTATTTCTTCATGCAGCTAACGAATAAGGCTATGATAGATATAAGGAGACCTGCAATGGCAAATATCAAATTCCAATTGATAGGATTGTGCAAGTTGGGGTTAACGGCAAGATAGTGCTTACCCTCTTCGGTGAGTTTGGCATTCCATACATGACCGCCAACTACATAATTAGCTTTCACCAGACCTTTTCTTTCAATGGAACGGATGGAAGCGGTGAATACATGCTGTGGATATGTTGCCGGGCATTTCCCGCCAAACTCCGCAACAATCCGGAATGCTTGTTTCTCTTCCCTTGTTAATTTTATCCGTTCCATAACCTACTCGTTTTCTGCAAATTTACTAAATACTACGCAAAATATGCTATGAAGCAGGGTCTATTTCACCCTTAATCTGCTTGATGGCTTTCCTCACATTCCACTCATTCTCGTACAAGGCGATGATGAAGCGTCTGCCCCTTTCAGTCCATACGGTATAGACGTTGGTTCCTATCGAACCGTCCGAACGTGTATAGGTCTGGGTACGGGTAGAGTGCAATCCCCATGTGGAGTAGGGGGAGTGGAGCAGCCATTGCCCCGATTGGCGATAGATTACGTTTGTTTCTTTCAGCTTCTTGTGCAGCTTCTCCGCGTCCATTCCTATCTGCTTGGCGATTTGTGTGCTGGTCAGAGTGTTCACGCTTTGCAGGTGGTTGTTGTAGTAGTTGACTTTCGGAGCAGCCTCCTTGATTTCTTTGTCTTGCAGTTCGATGGTGGCTTGCTGTTGCTCGGTTTCGGCTTCAAGCTGCTTTAGCCGTTCCTCCCTTTTTGCAAGGGTGGCTTGTGCGATGGTTAGCGCACGTGCCATGATTTCTTCGGGAGTGTCGTTTGTGGTGGTGGAGATGTAGCCGCCAGTTTCTAATACAGTAGGAATTACTTCATCAAAAATCCAACTTTCCACTTGTTCGGCTTGTGGAAGTTCGGAGCTTGCTACAAGTCTGACTACATTCCCTTTGGTGATAAATCTAACTTTTTGTATTCCTCCATTTGTAGGGGTGTCCATTTCGTTCACCCCTATTGATTTACAATGATTTCTGATAGCCTTTTGTGGATTGGCATATCCTAAACACTTAGCAACGTCTGTTGCTGCAAACATTACTTGACCGTTCATTACTACGGTACGAACTTGCCCCAAAATAGGCGATTGAAAAAGTTTTAATTCATTCATGACTGTTAGCATTTAAGTCATTGTAGGCAATAAAAAAGCGGTTGCCATATACGCTGCTAACAGTCCAACACACTTTGTCCCGAAGAACAAAATAATGACTACGTATAGGCAACCGCCAATATTCTAAAAATATGAGCATAAAAAATGCCCAATGAAATTGAGCAATTAACCGATGCTCTACGAGACAATAAAGCTTGTCGAACTGTTAGCGCAACAAAGATAGATATAATCTTTGAAAACGCAAAAGATTATTTTAATTTGTCTCTTAATATCATAATTTCAGTAGTAGAGTCATGTTTATATTTTGAATAAAATAAATTTATCATCTCTTTTATATCATAATTTCGCTTCATACTCTCATAATCATCAATCCCTAATTCGAGCTTTAATCCCTCCTTGGCACTTTTCATCATTTCAGTTATACTTTCTTTCTTACATTCATGATTTAAAATTACATCTATTTGTTTTAATAGATATTCTGCATCCATAAAAAGCAAAACTACGTCCTTTCTTGAAATAGTAGTGTCTCCTTTAGGTATATTTTCTGAATAATCAATATAGCTATTTATATGTTTTTGTATATGGTTATCTAATCCTATAACCGATTTTTCGTATTCCTTCTGCTTGTCTGAACACGAAATAAACATAGGTATCAGCAATATAAATATAATCTTTTTCATATAACATATATTTTGCGTTTAACATTTTGCAAATGTATTCATAAAAACAGAAAGAAAGACTTACTTTTCTCAAAAAATAATTCATATCAATATCGTATAAATTTATATGATATTGATTATATTCTAATATTTACGGCAAATATATATAAAATATACGAACTATCATAATTTTATATATTATAAAAACGCAAATATGTTCCATAACATATAAAAAACGTTGTAATAAAAAGTGAATAATATAGCGTTCAATCAAAGTGAAACCATTAACTTTGCTGCACATTAATTAATGAAAGTATATATATGAAAAAGATTTTATTATCCACAATCTGCTGTATAATACTTAGCGGATG
>OEIM01000605.1_pt1 | contig 13566 bp, 10 predicted proteins | sample 1538341 | NCBI WGS metagenome assembly OEIM01 (sample SAMN02324081, study PRJEB22366) | human gut metagenome | biome: human | place: Canada: Ontario | collected 2010-10 | reverse complement strand
TCTGCCGCACCTCGCTCGCCGTATCGGCACTTAGAATTATGCGGTATTGCCCAAGGCTTTTTAACGCAAAATCCGGCTGCGTTTGTAGAAATAGACGATATTTTCGACTTTTCAGATACACTCTAGCGCAGCAGCGGAACTTTCCCTCTTTCCGGAGCTGCATCAGGATAAATTCTAGTATAATACATAAATATTCAAAGTCAATGTATAAATATCGAATTCAGCATTTTGCGGCAAGATGGCTGCCCGCCCCACCAGAAATTGTGCATTTTTCAAGCCTGCATTTCACAGTTTTTCCTGATATATTGACGCCGCAAGTTAAACGTGGTAAACTTTACGCGTTCATGAGCGAAATTCATGCCTTTCAGTCGAAATAAACCGGCTTGCATTACCTTGCCGTACAAAAAAGAGGAATCAATATGCTGACATTAGGTGACCTGCACATTGGGCAGGATGCAATCATCCGCGTGGTAGGCGGTGAGGGCGAGCTGCGCCACCACCTGCTGGATATGGGGCTGACCCCCGGCACCGAGGTAACGCTGCGCAAAACGGCCCCCATGGGGGACCCCATTGAAGTGGAGCTGCGTGGTTATGAGCTGACCTTGCGCCTGGCCGATGCGCAGAAAATTGAAATTGACAGCGTGCACGCAACGGACCGCGCCGCCCCCAGCGAAGAGCGCCACAAGGTGGTAGCCCACCCCGGCGTTGGCGAGCTGGACAAAGCCGCCAGCTACCACGAGCGCAAAGCCGGCGCCCCCATTGCCGCCGGTGCACCGCTGACCTTTGCCCTGGCCGGCAATCAGAACTGCGGCAAAACCACGCTGTTCAACCAGCTGACTGGCTCCAACCAGCATGTGGGCAACTTTCCCGGCGTTACGGTGGACCGCAAGGACGGCGTGATCCGCAACCACAAGGAAGCCACCGTAACGGACCTGCCGGGCATTTATTCCCTGTCCCCTTACTCCAACGAGGAGATTGTCACGCGGGATTTTATCCTGAGCGAGCACCCGTCCGGCATTATCAACATTGTGGATGCTTCCAACATTGAGCGCAACCTGTACCTGACCATGCAGCTGATGGAGCTGGATACCCCCATGGTGCTGGCGCTGAACATGATGGACGAAGTGCGCGCCAACGGCGGCACCATCATGGTAAACCAGCTGGAAGAAATGCTGGGCATTCCGGTTGTTCCCATTTCTGCCGCCAAAAATGAGGGCATTGACGAGCTGATCGAACATGCCATCCATGTGGCGCGCTACCGGGAGCTGCCGGGCCGCATCGACTTCTGCACGGCAGGCAGTGACCCAGCAGACCCCAGGGGCGCGGTGCATCGCTGCATCCATTCTGTCGCACATTTGATTGAGGACCATGCCGCTGCCGCCGGGCTGCCGCTGCGCTTTGCCGCCACCAAGCTGGTGGAAGGAGACACCCTGATTGAAAAAGCCCTGCAGCTGAACCCCAACGAAACAGATATACTGGGCCACGCCATTGCTGAAATGGAAACCGTGACCGGGCTGGACCGCGAAGCTGCCCTTGCGGACATGCGCTTTACCTTTATTGAAAAGCTATGCTCCGCCACGGTGGTGAAGCCGGGCGAAAGCCTGGAGCATAAGCGTAGCGTTGCCATTGATAAGATCCTGACCGGCAAATACACTGCCTTGCCCTGTTTTGCGGGCATTATGGCGCTTGTTTTCTGGCTGACCTTTGGCGTAGTGGGCTCCACCCTTTCGGACTGGATGACCCTTGGCATCGACTGGTTTACCGGCGTTGTGGACCGCGCCCTGACGGCGTATCAGATCAACCCGGTGGTGCACAGCCTTGTGATCGACGGCATTTTTGCCGGTGTGGGCAGCGTGCTGAGCTTTTTGCCCACGATCGTTATCCTGTTCTTCTTTTTGTCCATCCTGGAAGATACCGGTTATATGGCCCGCGTGGCCTTTGTTATGGACAAACTGCTGCGCCGCATTGGGCTTTCGGGCCGCAGCTTTGTGCCCATGCTGGTGGGCTTCGGCTGCTCGGTTCCCGCCATTATGGCAACCCGCACCCTTTCCAGTGAGCGTGACCGCCGCATGACGATTTTGCTGACCCCGTTCATGAGCTGTTCCGCCAAGCTGCCCATTTATGCGCTGTTCACCGCCGCGTTTTTCCCGCGGGTATGGCGTGCACCGGTCATGATTTTCCTCTATCTTTTCGGCATTTTGTGTGGTATACTGTATTCGCTGATCCTCAAGCAGACCTGTTTCCGCGGTGAACCGGTACCCTTTGTGATGGAGCTGCCCAACTACCGCCTGCCTTCGCCCAAAAGCGTCGGCCAGCTGATTTGGGAAAAGGCCCGTGATTTTATTCAGCGTGCCTTTACAATTATCTTTGTTGCAACCGTCGTGATCTGGTTCCTGCAGACGTTCGACACCCGCCTGAATGTTGCTGCCACCCCGGATTCCAGCCTTCTGGCTTTGGTTGGCAGCCTGATCACCCCCATCTTCAAGCCCCTTGGCTTTGGCGACTGGCGCATTTCCACTGCGTTGATCACCGGCTTTACCGCCAAGGAAAGCGTTGTTTCCACCCTGACCGTCCTGCTGGGCGGCGATACCGGCGCGCTGAACATGCTGTTCACCCCGTTTACTGCGCTGGTTTTCCTGATCTTTACGCTGTTGTATACCCCCTGTGTTGCAGCCATTGCCGCTGTCAAGCGGGAACTGGGCGGTGGCCGGGCTGCACTGGGTGTGGTACTGATGCAGTGCGCCATTGCCTGGGTTGTGGCGTTTGCCGTGCACTGTGTAGGGGTTTTGCTGGGGTTGGCATAAGGGCAGCGTATTCACCTGTCACTTTGTTTTCGCTTAACCCATAGGGAGGTTTTTTCCATGTCACTTCAAAGTATCCTTGTTCTGGTTATTATTTTTGTTCTGCTCGGCGTTGCCATCGGTTTTATTGCCAACAGCGAAAAGGGCTGGCACGGCGGCTGCACCGGCAACTGCGCCAGCTGCCAGGAACACTGCAATGACAAACAGAAAAAGAACCCGCCCAAGCAGCAGTGATGTCCAAGACCGAAGGAGACCGCCGTATGACTGCTGTTCAACAATCCGCCGCTCCGCACCCTGCCGTGCGTCAGCGCATTGACTGGATTGATACCGCCAAAGGTCTGTGCATGATTCTGGTGATTGTGGGGCACACCCTGCCCTACGGCAACCTGATGCGCAATTTCATTTTTTCGTTCCACATGCCGGCCTTTTTCTTTCTGACCGGCTATACGGCCCGCCGCCCGGATACCTGGCAGGGTTTTGCCCGCCGGGTCAGGAAGGACTTTGTTGCACTGATCGTTCCCGTGCTGGGTGTGGTGCAGGTGTTCAACGTTTTGCTGAACTTTTTCCTTTCTGATGACAGAAGCCTGACCAACCTGTGGGATATTGCCCACTACAATGCCATCACCCTGTTCTGGGCCAGCGGTAACCCTGCCGACGGCATTCCCAGCTGCGGCATGCCATGGTTTTTGTTTGCACTGTTCTGGGGCAAGCTGATCTGGGAGCTGCTGGGGCTTTTGTTCCCCAAAGGGGATTTTGCCGTCAGTTTCATTGTCATGCTGTTCGGGGCATACATCGGGCAGGTACAGTATCTTCCCCAATGTCTGGATGTTGCAATGGTCGTTGTCATGTACCTCACATTGGGGCAGCTGTTCCGCCAGCATCAGGCACTGTTGGACCGTTACCGGGTCCCGCTTTTCCTTGCCATGCTGATCCCCTGGACATGGTGCTGCCAGCAGGGCATTTATATTGAACTTGCTTCCCGCACATACTCCAATTACATTTTGTGCGCTTCCATCAGTGTATGCGGCATCTGGATCTTCTGCCATCTGTGCCGTGAACTGAACGCCAATAACGCTTTGCGGCCGGCGCTCAGCTTTTTGGGGCGGCACAGCCTGTGGCTGTTCTTTGTGCACCATATGGATGTGTTTACCAGTGCCATCTGGCAAAAAGACCGCCTTCTGTTCACGCTGCCCTGCCGCATTGGGTGGGACATCCTGCTTTCCCTGCTGCTGCTTGGCTGCTGGACATTGCTGCGCACCGGCTGGCGCAGGCTGACCGCAAAATAAACTTTTTGAACCGTTCTGCATCCCCTGTTCCGGGCCTGCAGGGCGGTTTTTGTTTTGGCAGCGCTTTCTGCCACAGTGCAAACATTGTTTTTTACCGCGGATTATGGTACAATGAATTGTCTATAAGTATGTATCGGGGATTCCCCTGAAATATCTATTTTTGAAAGGGCTTTTTATGGCAGAGCAACGCAACCAGACCCCTGCCGGGGATAACACGCAATGGACCACCATCATTCGGCCGCGCACCGGCTGGTTTGATGTGGACCTGGAAGAGCTGTGGCGCTACCGTGACCTGATTGTCATGTTCGTCAAGCGCAACTTTACCGTCATGTACAAGCAGACCATCCTGGGGCCGCTGTGGATCATCCTGAACCCGCTTATCACCACGGTGCTGTTCAACGTGGTGTTCGGCGGCATTGCCGGGCTTTCTACGGACGGTACGCCGAGCTTTTTGTTCTACATGGCAGGCAATACGGTGTGGACCTTTTTTGCCTCCTGCATCAACGGCACGGCCAACACCTTTGTGGCCAACAGCCAGGTGTTCGGCAAGGTGTATTTCCCACGGCTTACCACCCCCATCAGCCAGGTATTGACCAGCCTGATCAACTTCTTTATCCAGTTTGTCATGTACATTCTGTTCTGGGTCTACTTTGCCGTGACCGGGTCCGGTGTACACCTGACGGCCTGGGCGTTTGCCGCTGGTGGTGCTGGAAGTCATGCTGCTGGGCCTGGGCGTGGGCATTATCGTTTCCGCCCTGACCACCAAGTACCGTGACCTTGCCATTGCTGTGAGCTTTGGCGTGCAGCTGTGGATGTACATTTCTCCTGTGGTCTATCCCCTTTCCAGCTTGGAGGAATCCCCCCGGCTGCAGATGCTGATGCGCTTGAACCCGATGACTGCACCGATCGAGGTGTTCCGCATGGGCACCCTTGGCACCGGCACCGTGGAAGTGGGCAGCCTGATCTACAGCCTGATTGTTACCGCAGCCGCCCTTGTGCTGGGCGTGGTGCTGTTCAGCCGCATTGAAAAAACCTTTATGGATACCGTGTAAGGAGGGGCGCAGATGGAAAACCAGACACATGCACAAAACCAGCGCGTACCCGTCATTCAGGTATCGGGCTTGAAAAAGCAATACAAACTGGGCCAGATTGGCGGCGGCACTTTGACGCATGACCTGCAAAGCTGGTGGGCCCGTGTGCGCGGCAAAGAGGACCCCAACACCGTGATTGGCACGGACGCCCGCCTGTTTGGCAAAACCTTTATGGCGCTGAACGGCGTGGACCTGACCGTGTACAAAGGCGAAGCGCTGGGCATTATCGGCCGCAACGGCGCAGGCAAATCCACCCTGCTCAAAATTTTGTCCCGCATTACCGCCCCTACCGAGGGCGAGATCCGGCTGCGCGGGCGGGTAGCTTCCATGCTGGAAGTGGGCACCGGCTTTAACAACGAGATGACCGGCCGCGAGAACATCTACATGAACGGCGCTATTCTGGGCATGACCCGCGCCGAGGTCGATTCCAAGATCGACCAGATCATTGAATTTTCGGAGTGCGGAGATTTTATTGATACCCCCGTCAAGCGGTATTCCAGCGGCATGTTCGTCAAGCTGGCGTTTTCCGTTGCCGCCCACCTGGACAGTGAGATCATGGTAATGGACGAAGTGCTGGCCGTGGGCGATATGAAGTTCCAGCAGAAATGCCTGGGCAAAATGAGCGATGTTGCCGGGCAGGAGGGCCGCACCGTCCTGTACGTCAGCCACAACATGAGCACCATCCGCCAACTGTGCACCCGCTGCGTGGTGCTGGACCAGGGCCGCGTGATCTTTGACGGCGATGTAGAACAGGCCATTGCCGTGTATATGGAAACCACCGATGTGAACGTGGTCCACTATGACCTGCTGGATGTTTCCCGCATGAACGCCAGTGCAGGCAAGCGGATGCGGCTGGAAACGCTGGACTTTGTGGGCAAGGAATCCAGTGTGTTTGCGGACACCGAAAAAATTCGGGTGCGCATTACCTGGCGTGTTTCGGAGCCGTTTACCGGGGTACACTTAAAGCTGAACCTGCATTTCCGGGATTCGACCCCCGTGGGCATTACCCACCCGGTCAACCTGGGCGCCGCCGTGCCCGGCAAGCTGTATACCACCGAGTTTGAGTTTAACCCCAGCCTGCTGGGCGAAGGCCAGTATTTCTTCTATGTGGATGTGTTTGACGGCGTGCTGACCCAGGCTGTCTGCCTGGACAAGCCAGTGACCGAGTTTGCGTTTGAGGTAACCTCCGGCGATTTGACCATGCCGGAATGGGCACCGGGCTGGGGCCGCATCCACTTCCCGCCGGTCAAAGTGTTGGAGAATGGATACGATGGGTGATATTTTCATCTGCCACACGCTGTATCATGTGTTAATCGCGCTGGTGCGCGCGCTGCGCAGCCGCCCCGGCAAGTCCACCCTTGTGCTGAGCACCTGTGTGCCGGAAGCCGAAACCCTGCGCGCTAAATTGCTGGACGCCGCGCCGGATCTGTGGGACGCTGTTTTGATCGTGGACGAGGAAAAGCTGGACGCACAGAACAGCGAAAGCGACTTTTACCGCCTGCGCCACCCGTTCCGCAAGCCGTATTTTACGCTGCCCAAGGGGCATGTGTACATCAGCAATGACTGGAGCGCTTTAGGGCGCTACCTGCAGCGGGAGCGCCGGGTTTATACCCTGTGCGAAGATACCTTTGGCGGCACGTTGGACCCTGACCAGCACCTGCTGGACGAGCAGCGCACCAACCCCCGCGGCCCCTACCGCTACTGGGGCGACAGCCCCTGCTGCCGCACGGTGGAAAGCGAAGACGCCGCGCGGTGCAGCATTTTTGGCGTAGACAAGCTGGTAACGGTATCCAAAGCGCAGCTACTGGAAAGCCTGACGGAGGAAGAAAAAGCCATCATCCGCCGGGTGTTTTTGGCCGTTCCCCTGCCGGAGCATGTGCAGGGTGCCTGCCTGCTTTTGCCCCGCAGCTTTGTGCTGGACGGCCTGATGGATCAGCCCACCCAGGACGCCATGTTTGCGGCTGTTGCCAAGAAATACTGCACAGAACCGCTGTTTATCAAAACCCACCCGCGGGATACCACGGATTATTCCAAGCTGTTCCCTACTGCTGTTATCCTGCCCCGCACCATGCCAAGCGAGGTTCTCAATTTCTGCCTGCCCTTCAAATTCCAGCGCGCCGTCACCGTGCAAAGCTGGGTCCTGCGCGGCTTTACCGCCGCGGAAGAAAAGGTGTTTGTGGGGCTGGAAGAGGCAGAAAAGTTGGTGCAGGGGTAATGCCTCCCCTTTGAGGGGAGGTGGCCGAGCGCAAGCGAGGTCGGAGGGGTGGTTCCCTTACTGCCGCCTAAATGATAAGCCGGAAGGGGACGTACCATTCTATGCGCCTGCCGCATAATTCCAACAATCTTGCCTATGTTCGTTCTCTGCGCAAAAATATGACCGATGCGGAGCGCAAATTATGGTATGAATATCTGCGTCCCTGCCCCTACAAATTCACACGCCAAAAGAGCGTTGGGCCCTATATCCTTGATTTTTATTGTGCTTCTGCTCAGTTGGCAGTTGAAATTGACGGTTCGCAGCATTACGAACCGCAGGGGCAGCAGCAGGATGCTGCCCGAACTGCTTATTTGCAGGCGTTTGGTATTTTTGTTCTGCGGTTTTCCAACCGGGACGTTCTTCTCAATTTGGAGGGTGTTGCAGTCGAAATTGAGCGTACGATTCTGATGCGGATATCCAAATAGATTTTCATAACAATCTATGGCAACACCGCACAATTCCCGCCTTGCGGCTTAAGCACCGCTCCGGCAGCTGCGGCACGGCATCTGCGTTGCCAAAATGCTCGATAAGACATCCAGTATTATCTGCGCTTTTGGCTTAGCAGCTGCCGCACCTCACTCGCCGTATCGGCACTTAGAATTATGCGGTATTGCCCTATAACTCTTTCTTAGGGAACCACCCCTCAGTCCGCTGCGCGGACAGCTCCCCTCAAAGGGGAGCCAATGCTTCTTTTAGGAGGTTGCTTACTATGAAACTTATCGGCGTTATTCCCGCCCGTTATGCCAGCACGCGGATGCCGGGCAAGCCGCTGGCGGATATTTTGGGCAAGCCCATGATCTGGTGGGTGTACCAGGAAGCCAAAAAGTGCAAAAAGCTCGATGATGTGTTTATCGCCACCGATGATGAGCGCATTGCCGAAGCCTGCCGCACCTACGGCATGGAATACTGCATGACCAGCCCCGACCATGACACCCCCACCGGGCGCATCTGGGAGGTTTCCACCAAGGTAGAAGCCGACCTGTATCTGCAGATCATGGGTGACGAGCCGCTGATCAATGTAAAGGCGTTTGATTTGATTCTGCCGGATACCCTGCCGGAGGACCCGTATTATGTCGCCGTGCTGACCAACCGGATGGAGCACCCCGCGGACGTGATCGATTTTTCCAACCAGAAGGTCGTGACCAACGCCGCACGGGAAATTTTGATGATCTCCCGCAGCCCCATTCCCTACCCCAAAGGCACGCTGGATTTTGAATACGAGAAGGTGACCGGCATCCAGCTGTACTCCCGCCGGGCGCTGGCGTTCTACCACGAAACACCGAAGTCCATTCTGGAAAAAGCCGAAGAGAACGATATGATGCGCTTTGTGGAAAACGGCCACAAGGTACATGCCATCGTCAGCCCATACAAGACTGTGAGCGTTGACACCCCCAAGGACCTTGCCCTTGTGAGCGAAATCCTGAAAGGAAAAGAATAAATGCCCGATATTAAACTGTTGGACTGCACCCTGCGTGACGGCGGCTATGTGAACAGCTGGAACTGGGGCTTTGCTGCAGCCAAAGATATTATCGCCTCGCTGACCCGTGCCGGGACTGACATTGTGGAAGTGGGCTTTCTGCGCAATGTGGATGGCTACAACCCCGATGTGACCGTCTGCAACACCATTGAAGAGCTGAACAGACTGCTGCCTGCCCACACCGGCAGCACCATGTACAGCGGCATGGCCATGCGCTCCAATTATGATATTGCCAAGCTGTCCCCTTATGAGGGGCACGGCATTGAGATGCTGCGCATTACCGCCCACGATTACGATATCCGCGAAGGCATGGATTTTGCCCGCGAAGTCAAGGCCCGCGGGTACAAGCTGTCCATCAACCCCATCAACATTATGGGCTATGCCGACAAAGACTTGCTGTGGATTTTAGACCAGGTAAACGAGATTCACCCGTACCAGTTCTCCATTGTGGATACCTTCGGCAGCATGCGGCGGCGTGACTTAGAGCGCATCGTCAGCCTGGTGGACCACAACCTGGCCCCGGATATCCGCGTGGGGCTGCACCTGCATGAGAACATGGCGCTCTCTTTCTGCCTGGCGCAAGAATTTCTGGACAAGCACCTGGGCCGCGATACCGCTGTGGACGGCAGCCTGATGGGCATGGGGCGCATTCCCGGCAACCTGCCCATTGAGCTGATTGCCGACTATATGAACGAGACCCTTGGCTGCCATTATGACATTGACGAGATGATGGACGCCATCCAGGACCATATCGCCCCGCTGAAAGGCGAGACAGCCTGGGGTTACACCCCGGCTTACTTCCTGAGCGCACGGTACAACCTGCACCGCGATTACGCCGAGCATTATCTGGACAAAGGCGATTTGACCAACCGGGACATCAACCATATTCTGGCCGGTTTTGACCGCAGCAAGGCCACCGCATACGATAAAGACTATGCCGACCGCCTGTACCGCGAATACCAGAACCGCGCCATTAACGACACCGCCGCGCTGGATACCTTGCGCACCGCGTTTGGCGGCAAGACCGTGCTGGTGCTGGCCCCCGGTGCCAGCCTGGCGGAGGAAGCCGGGCGCAATGCTGTGGCCGCCGCCAAGGCGGACTGCATTGTTTCAGCCAATTTCTGCCCGGAATTCTGCCAGCCGGATTACGCATTTTTTACCAACAGCAAGCGGTTTGAAAAGCTGGACCTTGCTGCCCTGCCCTGCCCTGTTGTGCTCACCTCCAACCTGCGGCCGCTGCCGCAGGGGGCGCTGGCGGTCAATTATGACCGGCTGGCTGCCCCGGATGTGCAGAACGCATCCCTTGGCAGCAACAGCGTGCTGATGCTGCTGCGGCTGCTGCGGCTGTGCGGTGCCAAGGCCGTGCTGCTGGCCGGTGCCGATGGCTACAAGCCCGGTACCCCCGCCTATGCCGACAGCCTGCTGCACGCTCACACCGGGCGCGGAGCTGCGTTCAACACCGCCATGGCAGGTGCCATCAAAGCCTGCGGGCTGGATGTGACCTTTATCACCCCAAGCGAATACGCAAAATAACGAGGTTTGCCCATGATTCGACTTTTGGTTCTGGATGTAGACGGCACCATGACAGACGGCGGCGTGTACTATGATTCCACCGGCAACGAGCTGAAAAAGTTTGCCATCAAGGATGGGGCCGGGATCGTGCTGGCCCGCGCGGCAGGGATGCAGGTTATGATCTGCACCGGGCGCGAATGTGAAGCCGTGCGCCGCCGTGCCCAGGACCTGCACATTGACTATCTGTTCCAGAACGTACACGACAAATCCGCCTTTTTGAGCAGGTTTATGGCTGAGCACAGCCTGACCAAGCAGGATGTTGCCTATTGCGGCGATGACCTGAACGATTTGACCGCCATGGCCCTGTGCGGCTTTGTGGCCTGCCCGGCCGATGCTGCCGGCCCTGTGCTGGGGCGGGCGGATTTCATCTGCCGCCAAAAAGGCGGCGAGGGCGCTGTGCGCGGCACGGTGGAAGAGATCCTGCTGCGGGACGGCCGCCTGCCTGCCGCCGTTAAAAAAGCCTTTGGCGCAAAGATTTGATGGGTGCGGCTGAAACGTTAAATATTCCGGTGTTTGTTTTGGACACCCCCTGAACGCTGAACCACCAAAACCGGGAGGAGCCCGTATGAGCAAAATAAAGGATTTTCTGAAAAGCCCGCTGGGCACCGCCTTGTGCGCCGCTGCTGCCTGCCTGCTGGCCGTGGTGCTGGTTTGGTTGGCCGCGGTGCGCCCCAACAATGACAAGAGCCTGTCGGAGCGCATCAGTGATGATTACAGCCAGTACAGCGCCGAGCTGGACGAAGCCAACGGCGCTGCCCAGACCTTTGATACCGACAATGACCTGCTGGCCATGGCCTTTGTGTTTGGCACCAGCAACGGCCAACCCACCGGTGAACTGCACCTGGAACTTGCCGATGCCGACACCGGCGAGGTGCTGGCCCGCTCCACCGGCGATATGGCAAACATTGTGGCCGGGCAGTACACCGGCATGGGGCTGGATACCCCCGTGACCGGCAGCGCAGGCCGCCGCTACCGCGTGACCCTGAAACCGGAGTATACCGGTTCCGGCCGGTTGACCGTGGGCTGCAGCAACGGCGCTGTGCTGTGGAACGATACCTTTACCGTAAACGGCGAAGCCGTGGATGGCACGCTGGCGCTGCTGGTGACTTACAAACAGATCGGCGGATTTTTGACCCGGTTCTTTTTGCTGGTCGGGCTGCTGGCCAGCGTTGTGGTGTTCCTTGGCATTTATTTTGCCATGCGGGGCCGCATGCCGCTGCACCGGCTGGTGTTTGTGCTGGTGCTCTGCTTTGGCATGCTGTACAGCTTTGTGCTGCCGCCCTATGCCGCGCCGGACGAAAAATACCACATCAACCAGTCTTTTACTTTAGCCTGCAAATGGGCCAACATGCTCTCGCCGGATGAATGGCGGATGGGCAATGTGCCGCTGGATATGACCTACCGCCGCGAGCACGACTTTGACCCCCTGCTGCAAAACGAAAAGACCACCGTGTTCAGCTGGCAGGAACTGAGCGAAAATCTGTTCACCACCACCCCTGACAGTTTTGACAGCCACACTGCGCTGGAAGAACTGCAGACCGACCGCAATCCCACGCTGTACCTGTTCAGCGCGGCAGCGGTGTTCCTGGCATATGTTTTTCACCTTGGCTTTGTTCCGGCGCTGATGCTGGGGCGCACAGCAAATTTAATTGTGTTCGCTTTGTTAGCGGCGCTGGCCGTTAAAGCCGCGCCGTTTGGCAGGCGGGTATTCGCTGCGGCGGCCCTGCTGCCCATGACGCTGCATCTGGCGGCTTCTTTCAGCCGGGATTCCCTGCTGCTGGGGCTGGCGTTTGCCTTTTCTGCGCTGTGTATGCAGGCGATTTTTGGCTGCAAGGACGGCACGGTGCTGCCGGTGCGGCTGTGGCTGCCGCTGGCGGTGTTCGGCATCCTGCTGGCACCGGCCAAACTGGTTTACCTGCCGCTGGCAGCGTTGTTCCTGCTGATTCCCAACAGCCGCTTTGGCCAGAGCGCCGCAACAAAAAAAGCCGCTTATCTGGCCGGATGCGTGCTGCTGGCGCTCAGCATCAACCGCGCTGTGCTGGTCACCTCGGTGGCCGGTTCTGCCGGGTTTGAAAATCAGACTACCCAGACGGAAACCACCTCCGCACAGGGTTCTACCCCGGCTGCCGCGGTTTCTTATACAGCAACAGAGGCAGCTGACAATCGTACCCTGCATGCCGCCCCTGCCGCGGGTGACGGCAAAACCTCCAACCGGTTTGCCAACATGCCTGCCGAGTACCGCGAAAACACGGCTTCCAACTTTGTGCGCCGCCTGTATTACTGCGTGGAGGGCGTGACCGAGATCCCGCAGAAGGAGCTGGAGTTCTGGGTGCAGGCCTTGCAGGAGGGCGATGTGACCGCCGCCGTTCTGGGCCAGAGCTTTTTCTTCAGCCCGGAGGAAGTGGAGCATTCCAGCCTGACCGATGATGAATTCATGAGTGCGGCTTCCCTGGTTTACCTGGACCGCGACCTGATGACCACCGACGCCGAAATGTGCCGGGAACGGCTGGCCAATGCTGACCGCCGAGACTTTTTCAAGTCCATGTTCAGCAGTGATGAATGTGCAGAGCTGCTTTCCGCCTGCCAGATCTACCCCGGCGTGGAGGATGACCGCTACCCGCTGGACCGCAATGTGCTGATCAAAGAGATCGAAGCTGTCCGTACCGTGCGGGACAGCCAGAGCACCCCCAGCGAGGAAGACCAGACCACCTTTACCCCCGGTTACATTCTGCACAATCTGCCCGCCGTGGCTATGCTGCTGGTACGCAGCGTGGTGCAGGATGCCGACAATTGGGTGCGCGGCCTTGTGGGCGGCAGCTTAAGCTACAGCTCGCTGGACCTGGCCTGGTTCTGGGTGTTGGCGCTCTACCTGCTGCTGTGGTATGCCGCCGTTCCGGCGCAGGATGTTCCCGTGCCGGGGCTGCCCCAGGGGCGCTACCGGGTGTGGTGTGCGCTGGCCGCGCTGCTGTGCGCCGCGTTGGCCTTTGCCGGCTGCCTTGTGTGGACCCCGACCTATTACCAGACCGTTTACGGCTTCCAGGGGCGGGATCTTCTGCCCGCGCTGCCGTTGTTCCTGCTTACCTGC
>OEIM01000596.1_pt1 | contig 13681 bp, 8 predicted proteins | sample 1538341 | NCBI WGS metagenome assembly OEIM01 (sample SAMN02324081, study PRJEB22366) | human gut metagenome | biome: human | place: Canada: Ontario | collected 2010-10 | reverse complement strand
CTCACACGACGGTGCAAACCTCTCATCATGTTTCTCTGTGCGCTTTTTCGGTCCCCTGATATGATTCTTATGTGAGCTTCGTCTGGCTTTCTTGTTAAGGTGCCTCTCCATCAGCATCCGGTCGATGTTTTCGTCTGTGTACCACCTGCCTGATTGGTGGATTGCATATGCGCCTTTGCCCAGTGCCATAGCTGCAACTCCATAATCCTGTGATACAACGATATCTCCCCTGTGGCAGAGGCTTATAAGCTTGTAATCCACTGCATCTGCTCCTGCACCAACCACTATCACTTCGCTGTAATCTGAGTACAAAACATGGTTTGTATCACACAGGAGAGTTGTCTTTATATTATATTTTTCTGCTATTTTCTCTATGATGTCCACTACCGGACATGCGTCTGCGTCTACAAATATCTGCATTTTTTATCCAGCCTCTTCAAATAAACGAAATTATTTATCCAGATACCTGAACATGTTTATCTGGCCATCACACTCATCTTTTGTCTCATTATATTTTAATGCCTCATCCCAGTAATCAAACATACTTATCTGACCCGGGAATCCGCTTTCCTCCATGTTTTCCGGTCTGTCTGTTTTCTGAGTCTGTTCTTCATAATCAAATAGGCTTATCTGACCATCACACTCGTAATGCTCCATTAAAGGATTTTTGTATGCCGGTTTTATCTCCGGTTCATCGTTCTTCATATCCTCTTATCCTCTGTTTTATTCCGCATTCATATTTTAAAACTTCTACGCTGTTTGTATGTATAAATATATGATACTGATTTATTGAATTTACTGCAACATAATCTTGAAGTTTATGTAATGTATTTCGGTAACAAAGGTATTCAGCAAAGACCGTTTACGCTATATCATTTTTTGAGTAATTCCAATGCCCTGTCCATTGGTACGCAGTCTGCATAACGTTCAGGCCAGAGAAATTCATTATAGTAATGGTAAGCCTGTTCCCTAGTCATGTACTCATTGTCCTGTGTAGAATTTGCATAGGCAGGAACAATCATGTGTAAGCCATGCTCAAAACCAGCCTCTACCGTGGCATTGATACAGAAATCAGTCATAATGCCACAAATCATCACGTCTTTTTCTTCCTTTGCAGTCAGATACTCAAGCAGACCACTCTCTTTTTTGAACGCACTGCATACGGACTTGATAAACCGTTTTTCATCAGGCATCGGTTGAAACTCGGAATAAACCTCAAACTCATCATCCCCGATAGAGAATCCGGTATCAGGTCCATCATCATGCTGTACATAAATAACTTCTATGCCTTGTTCTCGAGCTGCTCCAATCAGCTTTTTGATATTACCAACAAACTTTCTGAACTCATATAAGCGTTCATCCACGATACCATTCTGTACATCTACAACCAATAAAAGAATGCCAAGTATGTCAACGGAATGCCGCTGGCGCGGCAGGAATGGGAATTCGCCAGATACAACCTGAACCTTTCCACTAAAACCATGGCAAACTGGATCATCGGCTGTGCGGACCGTTACCTGAAACTGCTGTATGACCGGATGAAAGAGGAATTCCTGAAAAGCCGGTACATCCACTGTGACGAGACTCGGATACAGGTGATCGGCGAGCCGGATCAGAAGGGTTCCACCCAGAACTGGATGTGGGTATATCTTACGGATGAATATAGCGGCTCCCCGCGTATGGCGCTCTTCGATTATGAGAGAACCCGCGCCGGATATCATCCGGTAAAGTTTCTTGACGGACGTTTCCATGGATACCTGACCTGCGATGGCTACCAGGCATACCACGGGCTGGACGATTCCATTACCGTGACCGGCTGCTTTACCCACGCGAGACGCCGTTTTGATGCCGCACTTACGGCACTGAAAAAGGACTTCACCAAGGAGCAGCTGAAAGAGACTGTTGCATACAACGCAATGACACGGATCGGGATCCTGTACAAAGTCGAGGAACTGATTAGAAACAAAACACCGGAAGAACGCCATGAGGAACGCCAGAAACAGTCCCGCCCGGTGGTAGACGCACTGTTTGAGTGGCTGCATTCGATGGAAGATTCTGTGGACAGATCTTCCCTTATTGATGATGCCATTCTTTATACACTGAACCAGGAACCATATCTGCGCCGCTATCTGGACGACGGACACCTCAGCATCGATAACAACAGTGCGGAACGTGCCATCAAGAATTTCGCTGTCGGCCGCCGGAACTGGCTCTTTGCCAAAAGTATCCGGGGAGCAGATGCCAGTGCTGTTGTTTACAGTGTCACGGAAACAGCTCTCCAGAACGGGCTGAAACCATATGTGTACCTGACATATGTGCTGGACCAGATACGGCAGATGGGATCATTTCCAAAGCCGGAAGAACTGGACCGGCTGCTCCCATGGTCGGATGATCTGCCGGATGAATTCAGGACGAAAAATCAATGATAAATTAAGCCACCTGATCAACAGGTGGCTCTTTTTGAAAAATCAAGGTACAGATGATTACCTACTTACCTTACAATTATAGTGAATTACTCCAACTCGCAAAGGGCTGGGGTAATTTTGTATCTGACCGCATTAATATTTGGCGCTTACTTTACAACTGCCATAAAAATACTCCTTTTCGATAAGAATTGTCATATCTGAATTCTTACCAAAAAGGAGTCATTTTTTACCAGAAACACAAACTTTTTTACACTACCGACTATCCGGTTGATTATAAAGCGCTTACTTTAGAACTATCTATTTCCCGATAGCCCCATTATTTTATTTGTGATTACTGTGCCTAGCATTTCAGCTATTCTCCAATAACCACATCTACTGTTCGCAAGTTTCATAGCTTGCCAGTGTTCTAATTTCAGTTTTCTAAGTATACGATAGCGTGTCCTTATGTTTCCAATATACCGCTCGGATTCTGCGTCTTGCCCATTTATCCGTTGTGATAAGAAGTCCACTCATATCCGCTAGTCTGAAATATTCCTCCCATCCTCGCACATACTCTTGGTATTTCTTTTCTCGTTCTGTGTTGCTAATGCCTTTGTTTCTGTCAGTAAGCTCTCTGCTTTTATTTTTCATCTTGACTATTGACTTTTGATGTACTCTGAGTCTGCATTTGCCTTTGTATCTATAAAATGTATAACCGAGATACTTGACTTTGCTGATGTGAGCCACCTCTGGTTTCTTTCTGTTTACCTTTAGTAGTTATTTCTCTGCGCTAGGTGTTATTGTTTCTGTTGTAGTTGTTTCTTCAGGCCAATTAACTTCTTACTTGATTACTTCGATTTCAGCAAGACCAACTGCTGTTGTTGATTCTGAAACTTCGTCAACTACGAACTTAATATTCTTAACTTCTTTGCCTTCGCCAAGACTGATTTCCTTAACTGAACCATCGTTTGGAAGTTCCCCAACTTCAAGTGTTGTTCCATCATCAAATTCTAAGTGAGAGTTTGTAATGTGGTCATCTGTATTAGGTCTGTCATAAATTTTAATTTTTGTAACTTTCTGCACTTCATCGTATGCAAGACTCAACCAAGCTCCTGCACCTTCGTTCTTTGTTGCCCATTCAGCCCATGGGAATCTTGTATGAAGATTTGCAAGTCCTGTTGCATAACCATCTGCAACACCATCAACTGCCTTAACTACACTCTGGTCATCCCATCTGCTATCACTGCTGTTTTCACTTGATGCTGTTACTGTAGCAAGTGAACCAATGCTGTTTGTTTCATGCTTGTAAAATACTTCGTTAACCTTTGAGAATGAAGCAATCCAGTTATAGTATTCTGTTGAATACTTACGAAGTGCCTGATCCTTTAAGTTATACTTAAATGGTCCCTGACGCATACTGTATGGAGTTAATACGTTTTCTCTTTCGCTCCAGTTAAGCATTGTCTTTTCTTCAAGACCATCAAGATGCTGCCAAGCTCCTAAATATGTATCAAGTTCATGGTTCCAACCGTAATTACCTTGATCTTTAGGATATACTTCATCAGTCATATGGCTATGAATAATAGCTTCGTGAACTGTTGGCTGGAAGTCATTGTTTTCTGCCTGGATATCCTTAATAGCTTCGATACCGAATAATCCAAAATATGCATGATCATAATGCATGTCATATCTTGATGTCATGTAAACATCTGTTGGGTTAACACTTTCCATTACACTCTTAAGATCTGCTAAGAAGTTTGCACGTGTATATGAAGCATGCTCTCCTGTTGTAAGATAATGATAATCATTTCTTACGTTTTCGTTACCATATGTTTCTGTTACACCATTTCTTGAAGATATAACTTTGTTATCATCTGCAACATAAATATTGTATACAAAACTGTCTGTAAATGCTGTTGTGAATGCTCCAACCCCCATACCACCGTTATCTGCATAACCTAAGAAATATAAGTGCTCTGTTGGTACACCAATTGTGTTTAATGCATTGACTGTATCACTAATTCTTAATTTTCCATGGTCTACGCCATTGTAATCTCCGTTTGTTGCATAAACAACATATACTTCGTCACCGTTTGCAACAGCTCTGTTCATAACACCACCTGCCATTAACATTTCGTCATCTTCATGAGGTGCCATTACTAAAATTCTCTTATGATGTTTAACTTTTGCATCAACACCGTCAAAGTGTACTTCTGAAACTTTTGCAGTCATACCCTTTTCGAACTGGAATTTAATTCCTGTTATTTCGTTCTTTGATACTGATACAACATTTCCTGAATCCTTTGAATCACATGAACCTGCTTCAACCCATCCTTTAGATGTATTAACCATGACTGTGTATGGTGTAGCTTCACCGTCAAAGTCAACACTGAAGTTTTCAATATTGTATTCTCTGTCTAAACCAATTGTTAATGACGGATTTTCATCATCCGCATTAGGTGCCCATGTTGTGTTTGCATCTCTATCTGTAACATTTTCTCCATCTTTAGATGATGAAACTTTAACAGGCTGGCTGTATGCTAAGTCAATATCAATGTTCTGTCCTTTTTCAGTAAGAACAACCTTCTTTTCCTCTTCCGGATTGATTACTTCTTCACCTAAAACTTTTACTTCGCCAATTGCAGGCCAAACTGTTGCTCTTGACTCTTTGTGAAGAGGTAACTGTGTTAATGTGACACGAACATACTGATATTTGTTGTTTGCATACTCTTCTGCAATCTTACCATACTGTTCTTTTGAAAAATCAGTATTAGCCGTGTTATCCCATAACATATCCCAGCTGCTCTTATCATTTGAACCTTCTATCTTGTACTGCCATGCCTGACCGTAAACAGGAGTTGTTGCTGCCTGTGCATCTTCAAGTGTAGGAAGAACTTCATATTCAAATACTAAGTCAAATGCCTGAATCTGCTGAAACTTACCAAGGTCAACCATCCCCCAAGCGCCTTCTTTTTCTGAATATCCGTCACCTACCCAAAGTGTACTGTCATTTCCATCAAGTTTGCAGGATCTCTACTCTGTGTTGAAGCTGTAGCTTCTCCATCAAGTGCAAAATTAGTAAGTTCTTTTGGTCTGTATACATTAAATTCTGCTACTGCAGGCCATGCATCTTTGACAAGATCTCCAAATGTTACCTTAACATATGAATATTTCTTTTCTGTTATCTTTTCATCTAAAGTTACTTCTTGTGTAGCTGCAACTTCTTTATTTGCTGTCTGATCCCAGATAACATCCCAATTAGTCTTGTCTGTTGAAGCTTCTACTTTGTATTTCCATGCTGACTCAGCCCGATCACCACCAAAAGTAATATCTAACTTTTCAATGTTGTAACTCCCATCTAAATCTACAATAAAGTTAGCTCTCTCTTCTGTAACAATATCACCCTGATCTGACCAACCACTTGAAATCCAAATTGTTGAATCATCTCCGTCAACGATGTTTGAACCTACACAATCAGGATTATAACCACTTACAGATGATACTGTAACATTCTTCTTATATGAAACATTAGTTTCTGTATCTGTGGTTCTTGTCTTCTTTGATAAAATAATATTATCAAACTTAACTTGATCTACACCATCATCTGATTTAATTACTATGTATGTTGCAGGAACCTGTTTCTTAAAGTTAGTCTTAAATGTATGTTTCTTATTTGTTACTGTAAATGTCTCGCTTTCTTCTCCAGCTTCAACCTTTACAGTAGCAGTGCCCTTAGCACAGTATGCTTCGAAACTTGTTACAGCATACTTATCAGGAATAGCAAGTTTGTTAGCCTGTTCTTCATTAGTATATGAAGTAGCCCATAACTTACCATCTGTTACATTCCAACCACGGTTACCGAAGTCACAGTTAGAATATACACCTGTTAATGCTCCGTTATTGCAATCATCAAAATCTAATAAAATCTTTCCTTCACCAAGGTCTTCTTTAATACCACTGTTGTAGCTGTTATCAGCACCAATGTTTGGCTTAACAAATGATTTTACTTCGTTTCCGTAGAAATCCTGTCCGCCATTGTCGATAACTGAAATACCCTGGTCAATAACTGTTGCTCCATCTTTAAGTTTGTATCCGTCAACAGTACCATAAGTAATCTTAAATTCGCCGTTAACGTCTTCAACTGTTGCGCTTGTTCCTTCTTCTAACTTAACTTAGTCGCTCTTAACTGCTACCCTGGCATTTTCATCGTCAGCTCTTCTATTGTTAAGGTTTGCTCCACCGTAAGCATTGTTATTTACAACACCCATATAACGTGAATCCCAAGCCTGTGCCTTATTTACTCCGTTGTCATCTATCTTTTGAGCTTCTGTTATAATGACATTATTTCTAATTTTAAATCTATCAGTAGAAGTTACTGCTGTTGTATCATCCCAGCTACGTGTAATAGATCCATCATGGTCTGCATCCATATAAATCAAGTTGTTATATGCATCCAAGCTTCCATTACCGCCCTGACATAATGTTAATACAGCACCACCGCCATAACGGTTTGTACCATATCCATCATTAACACTGATGTTATATCTGTAGTATGTCTGATATGATGTTCCTAATGCACATTCAAAGAATGAACCTGATGGATTGTCATGTGTATAGTTGTACTGAACATAATTTAAGTCTGCATAAACGTCAGCGTCAAATGCCTGTGAATCTTCCTTATCACCGGAAGCTCCTGAACCAAACACTTCGTTGTACTGGCAGATTGTTTTCTGACCATGTTCCCACCAAATAGGAACGTAAAATGTAGCCAGTTCCCCTCATGCGTTGATTTTACTGGGTTTAACTGTATACAAAACTGTGTTTACTGTTACTATCTTTCATTCTTTTCCAAAATAGCTTTGAAGCATAGGCCACATTATTTTCATATATGACACAAAGCTCAGCTCTACTTGTGCTTCATTAAACCATCCAACCATAAAGCTATTTATCTCTTCAAATAATACTTTTGAAAGTTTCTGAATAATAATTGTGTTATCCACTTCTTCAGTATAATCTTTCGCATACATTTTACATATAGAACGCACTCCAAAATAATTATATAGCACACCTACCGTTGTTTTTAATGCTTCAATATCTCTTGGAAAATCTGTTCTATTCATCATATTCACTACTAATTGATGTCTTGAGTTTAGGTAATTCCTAACTGTACTATTACCTATTTCAACATCAACTGTAAATGAAAAATCTTGAGTTTGTATACTATCTGCTCCTAACATTATCATCAATTCAACTTGTGCTGCATGATATTCTGTATAACCAGACAAAGCCATATATTTCCAAGAATCTTGCTTTGCATACATTTCCGTATCTAAAATATGCGTAAATTCATGAAACACAATATACCTTGGTATTTCCGAACTTTTGCATATCCTTAATATATGTTCATCTGTTTTCGTATTATAGTAAGCTTGGGCGGCTGAAGCGAATCCTGCTGCATCGCTTTCCTCAACATTAATTTCAAAAAAATCTATCTTATACTGTGGTAATTTCTCAATTTCCATAAACTCAATATATTCTTTTTCATATTCTTTAATTAAATTTTTAATTTGTATTTCTGTCATATTGTTTTATACCTCATATCAAAGTTAGCATTTCACTTTTAGTATACCATAAAACAATCCCATTCTCATTCTATATATTTTATCCTCAACGATGAAAAGATGTGTCTGCACACATCTCTTCCATCTTATTATTTTCAATGTTATAAGTTCTTAATAAAATTCAAATCCTGTTTCCGTAATGCCTTCTGTAACTTTTCGTTCTTTCTCTTCAGTTCCTTATTTTCTCTGCTCAGAGCTGCCACCTTCTGGTTCAACAGTTCAATCTGTTTTTCCATCGCCATGTTCAGAATTTCTCTTCTTGGATCTATCATTCCGGCCTGTTGCTCTACTGCTTGGTTCAATGTATCCCGGACGGTTGGATTTTTATAAAAGAATCCTCTCGACAATCCAGTTTTCTTCATCAGCTTTGGAACGCTGATACGTTCTTTATTTGCCAGCATATCTTGTATTGCTTGCAATGCCAGTTCAATTTTCTCTTTACTTTTTCTCTGATTTTCCTCAATCATCTTGTCGTATTTGCTCATATTCTTCACCCCATCTTGCCAGACTCATATATATGATGTCACTCATCCTCTGTCTTACTTCTCTGGTTTCGTCTGCCATTCTTTGATTGCTCATTTTCCGGTAATGCTGTACATTATTCAGTCTTTTATGCCCCAATAGTCTCGCTATCGTCCAGTCATCCAGATGCATTTCTGTAAGTTTGACGCCATAGTAGTGCCGGAACATGTGCGTTCCAAACCCGAATAATTCGCCATGATCATCTTTCAACTGCTTTTCCTGTATCATGGACATGACTTTTGTTTTTATAGCCATATACTGCATCGGGCGGTCAGGTTCTTTTTCATTAACAAATATGTATTCTGTATCACCGAACTTTTCCTGTGTATATTCAATAGAACTCTGTAACAGTTTTGCAAGTTCTTTACTGATCGGTTTTTTATATCTTTTAGTTTTAACTTGATATATTTCAATCATATCTTGGCCATTTTCTCTCGTCAGACAATCTGGTCTCAGTGTAAGGGTATCTGATATCCTAGTTCCAAGCATCTGATGTATCAGAAGACATCTTGCAATCTGTACATCCATCTGTGTAATTTCCGCATTCAGTCGTTTCATTTCATCATCAGAATACACTCTAAATTCTGCATTTACTTCCGGTGGAATATCCGTATTAATAAATAAATGCTCCAATCTTTCATAGCTGTAAATTTTTCCGATTGTCTCTAACTGTCGTCTTAATGAAATTACATAAGAACTATTCGCACTATGGGAAGTATCTTTTGTTGACAGATGTATCAAAAATTCTTCCAACACTTCTCTGTCTATTTCACTGCAGCTTTTTATTTTGGAATACTCTTTTTGGAGATATTCTGAGAATATCCTCATTATTGTCAATTCTCCCTGTACAGTTCCTATTGCTTCATACTGCAGATTCATATAAACAGCTTTCTTACATTCTTCCCTGATATCTGGCTGATATATTTTTCTGAAATCCAGTGTTTTTACATTATAAATTGGATTGGATCTGATTTTAATATCCAGATTTTTTAGTTCCCAAACATCTTTTTCTATCTCATCCCGTAAATCTTCTGGCCCTAAAAATTTCAGTACGTTTCTGAAATATAATATCGTCACTGCTTCGCCATAGCTTACTGTACCATACACACTCTTCTTTTCTTTTACAATAGTTATTCCCTGTTCTAACATCCAGCCTTTTAAAAGTGATATCCATTTTTCTGGATTTCTATCTCCAAGGCTTTTGATTCTCCGATTTATTCTGCTGTTCAAAAACTTTGCAATATGATTATAAGCTGTTCGATCCTGAATCAATGCTCTAAACGTTCCGTTTTTGCAGCGATACATAATATAACCTCGAAACTCTTCCTTTAATTCTTGCGTTGGAAGCAACGTTAAATCAAATTTTCCATTATCCTTACGTGTCCCTGTTTCTTGTAAATTGGGGAAATCGCTGAAGTATATAATATCATTTTCCATCTTTTTCCTCTTTCTTTAGCCATGATGCTAAACTACTTCCTTGCATTTCAAAGAACTCATCATTTGCTTTTGCAATCCTTTGCGGCATATAATCAATATACTGTCTTGTCATCTCTTCATAAGTATGTCCAAGATAATCCCTGATACTTTGCAGTGATACATGACTGTCATAAAACATAGTTGCTACTGTATGTCGATAATCGTGTGATTGAAATAAATATTCTCCATTTGCAATCTTATTTTCCCGGCACGCTTCTATCATCTGAGTTCGGAATGTGCCATATAGACAAGCACCACCTCTGTTGTTTTTAAAAATGAATTCTTCAGGCTGAATTTCATGTTTTTTCAAGTATACTTTCATAATCTGATAAAGTGCCTGTGGGATTGGAATCCTTTTATAATTCTTCATTTTGACCTGATACACCTGAATCCAATAATCCTCGCCCTGCTGATAATAAGCATTTCCTTTCAATGTACACACTTCACTCGCCCGTAATCCTAGACACCACAGATGTAGGAACATACATCGTAATCGCTCTGGAAAAAGATATAATTTTTTCAAAATTTCCATATATACTGTTTCCTCAACGCTACGATCATGATGTACTACTACTTCTTTTTGTTGGAAATATTCAATTCGGAATGGCATTCTTGTAATATACTGTTTAACTTCCATGAATTTATAAAAATGACCGATACCGAAAATTCTTTCATTAAATCCCTTTGCCTGTATTCCCCGTTCTCGCAAGCCGTCTGCATACTTTTTTACTTCTGCGACAGTTGCATGAATCGCCAGTATCTTTTCTTGTTCCAGCAGTTCAATAAAATTTCTAATACATACAAATCTTCGTACAATCGTGCTGACTGCCTGTCCAGTAATTCCCAGTTCATATTTCATGTATGCCTGTAAAATTTCTCGATTCTGTATTTCCTTGACTTCCATAAAAGAAATGCTAATTAAGGATTTACTTTCGTCTATCCGATGTTTTCCAAGATGTAATCGTTCCAGATACCATACATTTGCTTCCCATTGGATCTGTTCCTGCTGCATAAACGCATCTCTTCTGCATTCACCTAAAATACTTCGTTGACTCGTTTCGGGAAAATTCTTTAAAATAGTTTCCACTTGTTCCATTTCCAGCAATCCAATATCCGTAATATTTAACTGAACACAAGAATCATAAAGAAGTTTTAAGGATTTTAACCTGACATTTCTATAAGCCTTAGACATTGAAGTATTTGCAATGATACGACTCAACGTATAAAAAATTTGTTTCTTTAAAACTTCTGAACAATTTTGTGTAAAATCCCACACCAATAGGTTTGTTTTATAAGAAGTTTCAAAGGTCTCAGCTATTTCCTTTTCCGGATAATACTTCAGAAAATAAATTTTATTTTGATATTTCCATTCATATATCCGCTTTCCATTTAGCGTCTGCATCTGTTGATAGATATGTTGTTGTTTTACCGTATCATATATTTTCAAATAGAAAGATACAATTTGTGATCGTATCTGTCCTCTTAAATATTGTTCATACGAATTTCGCAAAGGATAATCCATTTCTTCCAGATGCCAGATTTTTCTATCTGCCAAGAACTTTTTCAATTTGTTAATTCTTGAATCGCTTTTTATTCCAAGTGCATCAATTTCTGAATATAGTTCCTGCTTTTTCTTCTCAATATCTACTTCAGATTCTGTTATGTGTTCTGCCTGTTGCAATAAATATATAGGTATTTCTCACACCTCCCTACTCCAGCAGACGTTCCGCCCCATAAATAGCAGTGTGTTGTGCATAAAACTCATTACTTGCTTCTATCAGTTCATCATCCAGCCAGTCCAGATACTTTATAGTCGTATCCAAATGTTTATGCCCCAATGCCTGACTGATCATTTCCAGTTCCCATCCTGCCTGCTTTCGCATATTTGCAAAATAGTGACGTAACATGTGGGGTGTGATTTTAACTCCGGTTTTCTTTTCCATTCGGTCCAACATATCATATACACTGTCCACTCTTAATGGCTTTCCAATGTTCTCACCCATGATATTCACAAACAGGTAATCCTGATGTTGCAGGATTTTCCGATATTTTGCCAGATAATCCATGAGAAATTCAAACGTATCATTACTTATCTTGGCACTTCTGTATTCCGCATTTTTGGCTCTCGCTTCATTTTCATTATCTTCCCGGAAGCATACCCTTATCATGTGATTCCTATAATCAATATCTTTGACATATTTTACTCCCAGTAGTTCCCCAATTCTGTATCCGGTTTCTGCTAACATAAGTAACAGAAGCTGATCTCTTCGGTTCGTACAGGCCTGTAAAATTGTAATAATCTGATTTTCTTTTGCTGTTCTCCCACGATGTTCCTCTTCCTTCAGATAGGCTTTAAAAGAATGATTCCGCAGTACCTTTTTTACTCCCACCTGATTAACCGCTATAATCTGGTTATACGATAAGGTTTTGAGACTTCCGTACTGTTCATATTCTGCCTCTATAAATAAATAGAACCTGAACACATCTTTTAAGTATGCGTTGCAGGTTCCTTCATTCGGACACTTCTTTTCTCCAGCCGTTTGCTCTGTATGGTTTCCGGCTTTAAGCCAGTATAAAAATTCCACAAAGTGTTCTGTCTGTTTTTCATAATCTAACTGATAGACTTCTGTGAGTTCCATTTCTTTCTCTGCCATATATTTCATATAATAGCAGATTGAAAATGCTGTGCGTTTCACTGTATTTGGTGAACGTTTACATTTAATCTTATGCATTAGATATTTACTTGGCAGTTCTTCAATACTCATTGTTTCCAGATTTCTGATGAAAAAATATTTTTCTGTTCCATCTTTTATCGTTTCCACCTTGTATATCATAAGCTGCCTCCTTTCCTCTAACGCTATACACAGTATACCCACTTCATGCCGAAATAGCTATTCATCAATACCAACAATCCCACCGAAAACGCCCTTGAAATACCACCAAACTTTTCGTGCAAAATCTGCTTTTTCTGTAGCAGAACCACGAACGGTTACAGGTAGTATTCCACGCCTTTCCGGTTTCGAATAAAGTGCTGGACATCCTTGATATCTTTTGCCATCTTGCAGCTCGGAAGCGCACACATTACTTCCTCATGATACCTGCCACCTTCTCCTGCACGCTCGTCTAAAATGGACACGACACAAGTATCTGTCTCGGTGCGGAGAGCACGTCCGAATCCCTGTCTTAGTTTTTTCTGCATGTCTGGAACAATCACTGCCTGAATATAATCTTTCAGGCTGGCATATTCCTTCTTCTGTGCTTCACTGATGGGATCAGGAACAGCAAAGGGCAGTTTTACTATAATCAGCGAAGATACCATATCTCCAGGGAAGTCTACTCCTTCCCAACAGGAGCCGGCTGCAAAAAGGACAGCATTGTCCATCTGTTTAAATCTTGTGATCTCTTCCGGTGAATGTCTCCACACCTCTATCATCGGGAACGGAATTTCATCCCTTAACATCTGGTAAACGTTTCCCATCAAATGATAAGATGTAAACAGCACTAGCGTATGCCCGTAAGTCGAACAGATCAGTGAATGGATATGGCCTGCTATCATCTCTGCCTCTTCCTGACTTTCTCTTCTGCATGTCTTCAAATTCTTTGGCAGATATAACAGACAGTTCTTCTGATATTCAAACGGGGAGTCTGCCACATATT
>OEIM01000591.1_pt1 | contig 13728 bp, 9 predicted proteins | sample 1538341 | NCBI WGS metagenome assembly OEIM01 (sample SAMN02324081, study PRJEB22366) | human gut metagenome | biome: human | place: Canada: Ontario | collected 2010-10 | reverse complement strand
CAAGTCTCTTTTCACAAACACGGAAAAGGTATCGTTCAGCGAGAACTACACGGAGCTGAAAGATGGCAAAAAGAACAAAGCGAAAAGCTGGCGTCAAGGAATGGTGTCGGGCAACGGAATGCAGGGCTATGTTACAAGCGGTGCGCCGTACAGCGACACATTCATCTTTCAAAATATGCATTTTATTTTGCCAAACAAAAATGCGCGCTCCTGCCCCGTTACATCAAACGAGCTTGAAACCGTTAAGCAACAAATTGTTAAAGGCGAAAACATAACCGACAATGCAAGCTATGACGATGTTTACAGCTATCATCCGGGCGGTCAGCTGAGGCTGTCGTTTGACAAGAGCCGTGCCGAAAAATATTTGAGATACACGGATTACGAAACATCGCAAACAGGCGTGCATTTTAAAGACAAAAACGGAGTGTGGGACAGAGTATCCTTTACCTCGATGGCCGACAAAGCGGTTATAACCAAGCTGTCAAAATCAAGTGAAGGGGCAAAACTGAATTTGACGCTTTCGTTTGACGATATTTCAACACTTGCAAACTTCGGTGACGGCTGTGAAACCGATTTAAAATACAAAAAGCTGACAGCGGCTGACGGCTCATACCTTGCACTTGTTGCACATTATCCGAACTACGAAAACAGCGAGCTTAAAGACGGTGGTTACGCAACGGTGACATATGTTATCACAAGCGGAGGCAAAAAAGAAAGAGTATCGCTTGACAAAAACACAAACGAAGAGCAATTCAGCGGCGACAACCAAGGTGTAAAAATCACCGATGCCGATAATGTTTATCTTTTGACAGTCAGCGAGCGGACATATGATATGGGCAAATATGCCGATTTTGAAAAGCAATCGGATTTTGCGCTTGTTGACGAATGCGTTGCAACGCTTAAATCAATTGCTGAAAAATACGGCAACGACAAATTCGACTATGACACGGCGCTCAAAAATCATTTGGCAATATATCAGCCGCAATTTGACGCTGTTGAGCTTAAACTCGGTGACGACAGCTTTGACTCCAATGAAAAGCTGTTAAAGGCGCAAAAACGCAAAAAAGAAATCAACTCCGACATTGCGCAAAGGACATATTATGCAGGAAGATACGCATATCTTTGCTGCAGCGGATATTCGACAAGCAGACTGTACGGAATGTGGACAGGCGAATGGAACACCGGCTGGGGCAGTAAATACACGATGGACGCAAATGTAAACCTGCAAACATCGTCGATGAACACAAGCAATATGCAATCAACACCGATAGGATATGTATATTTCATACTCCGTCAGTTGCCCGATTGGGAGGAAAATGCATACGCAACACACGGATACAAAAACGCATTGCAGGCACCGGTTAACACCGACGGCGACAAGGCGGTAATCACCGAAACCTGCTATCCGTATCCTTTCAGATATTGGAACGCCGGAACATCTTGGATGATTCAGCCTATGTACGAAACACTGCAATCGTACGGCAACATTAACATTCCGCTCAGTGACGAATTCGACCTAAACAAGCTGAAATCCGTACTTTCTCCGAGTGACGAGCCGCTGACAGACAATGACATTGCCGCAATCGAAAAACGCGGTTATCTGCGACTTGAGGAGGATATTTTATATCCGATACTTACAAAAGCCGCAAACTACTGGGCGCAAATGATGAGCGCCGAATACTACACGGCGGCTGACGGCACGATTCATTATCAAAAAGGAAAGACCTCTCTTACCGATGGTGAAAAATACTGCATAGTGCCGAGCTACTCACCTGAAAACAACCCGAAAAACTATGAAAGTCCGTCGGACGCGAACTGCGCGATTGATATTGCCGCCTGCCGAGACAATCTGAATATGCTTATGGCTGTTGCAAATGATGTTGCGCCGAACGAAGATTTGACAAGGTGGCAGGAACTTGAAAACAATCTGCCGCCATACCTATATGACGATACGGGGGCGCTTAAGGAATGGGCGACAACATCGTTTGAAGAAAACAACGAGCACCGCCATTTAAGTCATTTATACGGCGTATGGCCGCTGTTTGAAACACAGGGCAACGAGAAACTGACAAAGGCGTGCAAGCAGGCAATCGCTAACAGGACAAGCGAAAACGAGGCATCACACGCACTTGTTCACCGCTCGCTCATTGCGGCAAGGCTAAAGGACTCCGAAAGTCTAACCGACGCGCTTTTAAAACTAATGAATCATAAAATCAGATACGATTCGTTAATGACAAACCATGACTATGACCAAGGCAGCTGCTACTGCACAGATTTTGCAATAGGGTATTTGGGAATAGTAAATGAGGCACTTATATATTCGTACAACAGCGACATTGAGCTTTTGCCGGCACTGCCGACGAGCGGATTTGACAAAGGCACAATAAGCGGAGTCAAAACACGAAACAGAGCGACCGTCACATCTCTTGAATGGGACAAGGAAAAGGGTGCAGTCAGCGCAACCGTTACATCGGACATTGAGCAAACGCTCAACATTTCATACAACGGCAAGGTGCAAAGCGTAACCTTTAAGGCAGGCGAAAGCAAGAACATTAAATTTTAATTACCGCACAAGAAAAGCCGTTACGGAGATAAATCCGTAACGGCTTTTTGTTTTGAATATTCAATTATAAAGCAACGATATTAACAAGCTTTCCGGGAACATAAATTTCCTTTTTGATTGTTTTGCCGTCGATAAGCTCGGCAATCTTTGCATCCTGCTTTGCCGCGGCAATGACGTCATCTTTCGGCATATCAACCGGGATAGTCATTCTTGAACGAACCTTGCCCATAACCTGAAGAACGATTTCAACGGAATTTTCCTTTGTCTTTTCGTCATCATATTCAGGCCACTTTGCCTCGTTAACCATTCCGCCGTAATTCATAACCTGCCACATTTCCTCTGTTACATGAGGAGCAAACGGGTTGAGTAGAATTGTGAGTGTTTTAAGCTCTGCCTTATTGCATCCCTTTTGAGCCATCTCGTTTACGAGAGTCATCATTGCGGCAATGGCTGTATTTGCCTTAAGGTTATCAATATCGAATGTAACCTTTTTGACAGTTTTGTGTATAAGTGCCTCAAGCTCCGGTGAATACTCGTCGCCGTCGGTAACTTTTTCCTGAAGATTCCAATATTTTTCGATAAAGCGTTTGCAACCCTTGATGGAATCGGAATTCCACGGAGCTGCTTTTTCAAAGTCACCGATGAACATTTCATAAAGACGCATTGTATCGGCACCGTAAGTATCAACGATTTCATCGGGGTTAACTACATTGCCTCTTGATTTAGACATTTTTTCGCCGTTTTGACCGAGAATCATACCGTGCGAAGTTCTCTTTTGATACGGCTCCGGAGTAGGAACAACACCGATGTCATAAAGGAACTTGTGCCAGAAACGGGAATAGAGAAGATGAAGCGTTGTGTGCTCCATGCCGCCGTTGTACCAATCAACAGGCGACCAATATTTTGCAGCCTCGGGTGAAACAAGGGCCTTGTCGTTGTGAGGGTCCATATATCTGAGAAAATACCATGATGAGCCTGCCCACTGCGGCATTGTATCGGTTTCTCTCTTTGCCGGACCGCCGCAACAAGGACATGTTGTATTGACCCAATCAGTCATTTTTGCAAGCGGTGATTCGCCTGTATCCGTCGGCTCGTATGAATCAACATTAGGAAGAGTAAGAGGAAGCTGTTCCTCGGGAAGCGGAACATAGCCGCACTTTTCGCACTTAACAATCGGAATAGGCTCGCCCCAATATCTTTGACGGGAAAATACCCAGTCGCGGAGCTTGAAGTTAACCTTTTGGCGACCTTTGCCCTCTTTTGTGAGCCACTCTGTGATAGCTGTTTTAGCCTCCTCAACAGTCATACCGGTGAGGAAAGAAGAATTTGTCATAACGCCTGTTGCGCAATCTGTGAAAGCCTCGTTTTCAACGCCGACCTTTGAGCCTGCAACAACCTCGATAATAGGCAAATCAAACTTTTTGGCAAACTCCCAGTCACGGGTATCGTGAGCAGGAACGGCCATAATCGCACCCGTGCCGTATGAGGTGAGAACATAGTCGGAAATGAAAATCGGAATTTCTGTATCGTTAACAGGGTTGATACCCATTACGCCGTCAAGTTTAACGCCTGTTTTTTCCTTATTAAGCTCCGTACGCTCAAAATCGGATTTATGAGCGGCCTCATCCTGATAAGCACGGACAGCGTCGAGATTTTTAAGACTGTCTGCCCATTTTTCAATAAGAGGATGCTCGGGAGAAATAACCATATATGTTGCGCCGAAAAGTGTATCGGGGCGTGTTGTATAAACGGTGAGCGTATCGCCGAGAGTTGTTGCGAAATCAACCTCTGCACCTGTTGAGCGACCAATCCAATTGCGCTGCTGAACTTTAACTCTGTCGATAAAATCAACGGTATCAAGATCTTTAACAAGTCTGTCGGCATAGTCGGTGATTTTAAGCATCCACTGGCTTTGCTCTTTTCTGATGACCTCGCTGCCGCAGCGCTCGCAAACGCCGTTTACAACTTCTTCGTTTGCAAGAACACACTTGCATGAGGTGCACCAATTGACAGCCATTTTCTTTTTATATGCAAGACCTTTTTTGTAAAGTTGAAGAAAAATCCACTGCGTCCATTTATAATAAGATGGGTCGGTGGTATTAATTTCTCTTGTCCAGTCGAAGCTGAAACCAAGTGACTGAAGCTGTTGCTTAAAGTGAGCAATATTTGTTTTTGTAACCTCTGCCGGGTGAATGTGGTTTTTGATGGCGAAGTTTTCGGTAGGAAGACCGAAAGCGTCCCAACCCATCGGATAAAGAACATTGTAGCCCTCAAGTCTTTTTTTACGGGCAACAATATCAAGAGCCGTGTATGAACGCGGATGACCTACATGAAGACCCTGACCGCTCGGATACGGGAACTCTACAAGGCAATAATATTTCGGCAGGCTGTAATCGTCCTTTGCGGCGAATGTATTTTGCGAATACCAAATATTTTGCCATTTTGACTCAATTTGTTTAAAATTATATTCCATTATTATATCCTCCAAATATAATGAAAAAGTTTAATTTGTGAATATCCAAAGACATATTTTATTCTTTTATAACAAGATTGTCAATATTGACCTTTTCACCGTCTTCCCAAAGGCGTTCGATTTGATAAAATCCGCGTCTGTCCTTAAGGAGAATATGAATAACAACGCCGAGATAATCAAGGCACACCCAATCTGTGCGTTCGCCCTCAATATGGTGAGGCTCGATGCCCTGCTCGGAAAGTTTGTATTCCACCTCGTCGGCAATTGCTTTAAGCTGTGTGTTTGAATTTGCGGTTGCGATGACAAAATAATCCGTCAAAACGGTTATATCGTCAACCTTGATAACCTCAATATCCTCGCCGCGCTTTGAATCAATCGCTTTAACGGCTGTTTCGTAAATGAGTTGATTGTTTTGCATAGCTGCTCCTATTCCTGAATATTTTGTTTATTTAACTCCCCCACTGCCCAATTAAAACAATACAGTGTGTCGGGATGGATTTGCTTTGTTTGCTGTGCGATATAAATAATTGTGTGTCGCAGAGAATATACCATGCCGCCGAGGAGGCTTTTATCCGTTTCGGCGCGCATAATTTCGACATCGGGATAGTCCCTATCGTCGGAAGTGAAATCGGCAAGATAGATTATCATTTCAAAAAGCGACATATCTGCCCTGCCCGTTGTGTGATAGCGAATGCCGTTTATAATATCGGCATCATCTATTTTGAGCGAGTTTTTGACATACGCCGCGCCGCTCATTTGATGATAAACATTGGGCGTATTTATTTCGTCAGCGGTCAGAGCCGTGCCGTCGGCTTCGATAATTTCGCGCTGGACGGTGAGGCTCTCCTCTTTCATAATATCGTGCAAAATTCCGGCGAGATATGCCTTATCGGGATTTGCGCCGTATTTCACTGCAAGCTCGCGCGCCCTTTTTGCAACACACATTGAGTGATAAAAGCGGTGCTCGCTGAGCCTGTCCTTTATTAAATTGATATATTTGTCAAAATCATACATAGAGCCTATGCTCCTTTATATATCCGTTCACCGACGGGGGCACCAAATCGGCTATACTCTCGCCCTTTGACACCATTTGCCTGATTTGGGTTGACGAAACGACAACCGGTTTTGCAACAAGCGCATTAATGCCTGCAAGTTCCTTGTTTTTTGCCAAAAAGTCGGCAACGGCTTGGCGCTCGCACTCTTGCCGTGTTATCGCTCTGACCTCGGCAAGTTTTAAAATATCCTTATATCTGTACCACTTTGGGAAATAAAAAAGCTGATCCGAGCCGATAAAAAGCACAAATTCGGCGTCAGGATAAATCTTTTTGAGTTTGACAAGAGTTGTATAGGTATAGCTTTTTTCAGTGCTTTCAAGCTCTATTGAGGATATTTCGATATTGTCGGCATATTCAAGTTCTTTGATTGCAAGTTTAATCATGGCGATTCTGTGCTCTGCCGAAATCAAGCCGTCGGAACTTTTGTGAGGCGGATTTGCCGTCGGAATAATCAACAACTTGTCAAATTGACCGAAGGGAATTTCAGCACGGTAAAGTTCGTCGAGCAAATGCAGGTGCCCGTTGTGAATGGGGTTAAAAGCGCCCCCGAATATTCCTATTTTCATAATAAATTATTTTGTTCTGCTTTGCTTTTTGTCGCGGTCGTTTTTATAGCGCGGACGGTCATATTTTGCATAAGGATTTTTCTCTTCCTTTTCGCGCTGGCGTTGGCGAAGCCCTTTGATTTTAACCTTTTTCTTTGCCTTTGCTTTTGCTGTTCCCGAGCCGCGTTTTTTCTTTTTCTCGGCAATTCTTTCAGGGTCTGCCTTTCTGTAAAGGACGATTACGCCGCCTATTACCTGAATAACATCGGCGCCGAGAGTATCTGCAAGTTCGTCGGCGAATTTACGCGGTGCGTCGGGTGCGGTTTCAAGGTGAACGCGGATTTTGATAAGCTCTCTTGTATCGAGCGTATCGTCAATTTGAGTGATAAGATTATCTGTAACACCCTCTTTTCCGATTTGGATAATCGGCTCAAGCGGGTTTGCTTTTGCTCGAAGCTGAGCTCTTTCCTTTGATGTCATAAAAATCTCCTGAGTGAATTATAATATTTTTTCAAGTTCGGCGGTAAGGGCGCGCAAAGCGTTGCCGCGGTGAGAAATTTTGTCTTTTTCCTCGCCCTCGTATTTGCCGAATGATTTGCCGTTGATTATAAACAGCGGGTCATAGCCGAAGCCCTCGTTGCCGTCGCGCTCATAGCCGATTTTGCCGTGGCACTCGCCGCGAACGGTGATTTCTCTGCCGTCGGGGAAAACACAGCAAATGGCGCAAACATAATACGCCGTGCGCTTTTCATCGGGAACACCCGAAAGTTTTTCAAGCAACAAATCGTTGTTTTTTTCGTCATCGGCATTTTTTTCATTGTCGATATTAACGCCGTTGTGCTCAACTATATTGGCAAAGCGAGCCGAATAAATGCCCGGTGCGCCGCCGAGATAATCGACACATAAGCCCGAATCGTCTGCTATCGCAGGCATATTTGTGATTTTGCAAGCCGAAAGTGCCTTGATTTTTGCGTTTGCCTCGAATGTGTCGCCGGCCTCAACAACATCCGGCAACTGAATACCGAGCATTTTTGCGGTGACAACATTTATTCCGAGTGGCGAAAGAATACGCTGCATTTCGGCAAGTTTTTTCATATTGTTTGTAGCTAAAATAAAATCCATTATTTTTCCTCTTTTTCATCGACAGATGAGATGAAATCGGCAATTTCGTCATCGTCATCATGAGTCGGCTTTTTATCAAACAGCGCAGATGCAAACGCGTCTGCATCAAACGGCTGTAAATCGTCTATCTGCTCGCCTACACCGACAAATTTTACCGGCACATCAAGCTCGTTGTTTATGGCAAGGACAACGCCGCCGCGTGCTGTGCCGTCAAGTTTTGTGAGAATAATACCCGTGATACCTGCCGCATCCTTGAAGTCCTTTGCCTGATTAACGGCGTTTTGACCTGTTGTTGCGTCAAGAATAAGGAGTGTTTCTCTTGAAGCGTCGGGAAGTTCTCTGTCGATAACACGGCTGATTTTGTTAAGCTCGTCCATAAGATTTTTCTTGTTATGAAGTCTGCCTGCTGTATCAATAATGATAACATCGGTGCCCTTTGCCTTTGCCGACTGAATAGTGTCATAAACAACAGCCGCAGGGTCTGCGCCCTCGGCATGCTTAACCATAGGAACATCGGCGCGCTTTGCCCAAACCTCAAGTTGTTCGATAGCAGCGGCACGGAATGTATCTGCAGCGCCGAGAATAACGCTCCTGCCCATGCTTTTGAGTCGCATTGCAAGTTTACCGATTGTTGTTGTTTTGCCGACGCCGTTAACGCCGATAACAAGAATTACAGACGGCTTTGTTCTGAGTTTAAGATATGAGCCGCCCCAAACGATACCGGCAACAATATCTTTTAAAGTTTCACGAACTTCGGAAACCTCGGTAATTTTATCGTTTTCGATTTTTTCTTTAAGGTCGGAGATGATGCGTTCAGCCGTTTGCATTCCGACATCGCCCATAATCAAAACCTCTTCAAGTTCATCGAACAAATCGTCGCAGATTTCGTCATAGGTTTCGATAACCTCGTCAACCTTTGCGGTGATTCCCTCATCTCTTGTCTTTTTTAAACCTTTTCTGAATTTGCTGAAAAGTCCCATATTATATAGCCATTCCTTTCGGACAGATTTTAATTAATCGGTTTGTTATACATCAAGTCCCATTTTTGCGGCAAGCTCAGCACTCTGCAATTCAAGGAGCTTTGAAACGCCCTTTTCCTGCATTGTAACGCCGTAGAGGACATCTGCCTCCTCCATAGTGCCGCGGCGGTGGGTGATTGAAATGAATTGCGTTTTATCGGTCATTTTGCGCATATATTTTGCAAATCGCTCAACATTGACATCGTCAAGCGCAGCTTCGACCTCGTCATAAATACAGAACGGTGACGGTGTGACCTTAAGCACGCTGAAAAGCAGAGCCATGGCTGCAAGCGATTTTTCGCCGCCCGAGAAAAGGTTAATGTTTTGAACAGATTTTCCCGGTGGCTGAATTTTGATTTCAATAGCGGATTCAAGGCAATTGTCGGGTTCCTCGAGAATAAGCTCGCCCTTGCCGCCGCCAAAGAAATCGGCGAACGAAACCTTGAACTCCTCATTGATTTTTTTGAACTGCGTAAGGAATTTTTCGCTCATTGAGGAGGTGAGGTCCTCGATAATATTTTGAAGTTCGGACTTTGATTTTTCAATATCGCCGATTTGCTCCTTAAGAAATTCGTATCTCTCGGAAACCTCTTTATATTCCTCGATTGCGCCGACATTGATTGAGCCGAGCGCTCTGATGGCAACCTTGATTTCGTGCAGGCGTTTTTTAGCCTCTGCCATATTTTCAATAACTATGCCGAGAGCCTCTGCCTCGGGACGGGTAAGCTCATACTGCTCAAAGAGCATATCGTTGAGGTCGTCAAACTCTTTTTGCATATTGTTTTTGCGTTCTTCAAGTCTGACAAGCTCGGCTGACAGCTTTTCTCTGTCGGAGGTTTTTGTTTTTTCCTCTGTACGAAGCTCAACATTGCGCTTTTCGCAATTGTCACGATATGTAATTCTGTCGCGGATTGCATCGTCTGCGCTTTTTGCCTTTGCACGAAGCTCGTTAACGGTTGACTGAACGTCGGAAATTGAAAGCATAAGGTTTTGATTTTTAGCCTCGTACTGTTCGATTTCATCGGTAATTGATTTAACTCTGTCTGACTGTGTGGACTTGCGAAGTTCAAGTTCGTCAACGGCAAGTTTTGCCGCCTCGGTATCCTTTGCAAGAGTGACAAGCTCGAGGTTGATTTCCTCACTGCGCTTGCGGACAGTCTCGCGCTTTTGAGTAAGCTCGTCAACGCCGTTGCTGATTTCGCCGAGTTTCGCCTCAACATCGTTGATTTGATTTTGAACGGCATCGCTCTCCCGGCTTGCCTTTTTGTCTGCCTCTTCAAAGAGCATAATTCTGCCGTCGGCATTTTCCTTTTCGCTAATGAGAGCGGCTTTTCTGTCGCCGAGTGATTTAAGTTTATCACTTGCAAGTTTATCGTCGCCCTCGGCACGGATAAGTTCTTCTTTTGCATTGCGAAGGTCTGCGTCCGCCCCCTGAACATCGGCGGCGGCAAGATTAGCCTCCTCCATTGCTTTTTTGTATGACTGAGCGATTTCGTCAACCTGCGCCTTGATTTTTTCAGCCTCGGCATTAAGTTCGTCAATCATATTTGCACGGGAAAGAATGCCTGCGCCCCTTGAGCGCGAGCCGCCTGTCATTGAGCCGCCCGGATTCATAACCTGACCGTCAAGAGTGACGATTTTATATTTATTGTTATAGCGTTTTGAAATACCGATTGCGCAGTCGATGTCCTCAACAATCATAACTCTGCCCAAAAGGTTTGAAACGATATTTTTGTATTTTGCATCGCAATCGACAAGATTTGCCGCAATGTCGACGAATCCGAAATTGTCATCAAGATTTTTTTCGTCGATATAGCGCGGCTTGATTGCCGAAACGGGGAGGAATGTTGCCCTGCCCTGATTGTTTTGTTTAAGATAGTTAATGGCGCGCTTTGCGTCTGCCTCGTTATCAACAACGATGTTTTGCATGGCGGCACCCAAAGCGACCTCGACAGCGGTTGAATAATCGTTATCAACACTGATAAGTTGGGCAAGCGTGCCGTTGATGCCCGAAAGTGCTTTTGACGCACTTTGCCTCATAACAGCCTTAACCGAGCCTGCAAAGCCCTCCATATTTTTTTCAAGGTCGGAAAGCATACGGGCTTTTGACTGCTTTTCCTCGAGAGAGCGAACAAGTTTGTCATAGTCAGCTTTGATTTTTTCCGCCTTTTCTGTCTTATTCTTCAATTTAAGGCGATAGCCGTCCATTGAATTTTCGTATTCCGCAATACGCTCTTTAATAAAAGTGATATTATCCTCTGTTTCCTGCTTTTGAGCCGACGCAGTTTCGATTTCTTTATCAACTGACTGCACTGTTTCGTCAATAGCCGAAAGTCTTGATTTGATTTCCTCGATTGAGGAAACCGCCTGCGAACATTTAACCTTGCAGTTGGACAATTTAAGAGTGAGGTCGGCAAGCTCTTTTGTGAGCTGCGAGTTTTGAACGCTTATATTATCGTTATCGGAAATGATTTTATTAAGCTCGTTTGTAACGGCTTGAAGTTCGATATGCTTTGCCTGTGATTTAGCGTCGTTCTCCTCAATAAATGCGTGTTTTGCGGCGATTTGCTCGTCGATTGAAAGACCCGTATCGTCAGCCGCGGAAATATCGTTTTTAAGGCGTTCGATAGTTTCGTTATTATGATCGAGCGTTGCGTTGAGAACCTGAATTTCGCCCTCCTTGCGCACTGCCTCCTCCTCAAAAGCGGCAACGCCGGAGCGGCTTTGCTCGATTTCGAGATTGATTTCGGTTATTTTTGCAAGAACGGACTCGATTTCGCTTTCGATATTTTCAAGTTCTGTATTGCATTGCTCGTACGAAACATTTGCGGCGTCGATTTTGTGCTCCTGCATGCGAAGTTCGTTTGTGAATTTATTGATTTTACTGAGCCAAACGCCGATTTCAAGAGTTTTCTTTTCATCACTGAATTCAAGGAATTTCTTTGCCTTTTCGCTTTGAGTTTTAAGCGGACCGACACGGCTTTCAAGCTCGCCGAGAATATCAAGAAGTCTGACAAGATTTTCCTGCGCCTGTTCAAGGCGGCGCTCGGCGTCTTTTCGTTTATGACGGAAGCGCGAAATGCCTGCCGCCTCCTCAAAAAGTTCTCGTCTGTCCTCATTTTTTGCGGAAATTATCGAGTCTATTTTGCCCTGACCGACCATTGAATATCCGTCTGCGCCCAAGCCTGTATCCATAAACAACTCGTGAATATCCTTGCGGCGGACAATCTCGCCGTCGATTTTATACTCGCTTTCACCCGAACGGTAATAGCGGCGTGAAACCGTAACGATTTCGCCCTTATCCTTAAGCGAATTATCGGAATTGTCGAGCGTTAAGACAACCTGCGCAAAGCCGAGCGGCTTTCTTGTCGAGGTGCCGCCGAAAATGACATCCTCCATTTTTGAGCCGCGCAACGATTTTGTCGAGGTTTCGCCGAGTACCCAGCGAACGGCGTCGGAAATATTACTTTTACCCGAGCCGTTCGGACCTACTACGGCGGTGATGCCCTTTCCGAATGTTAATTCTGTTTTATCGGGGAATGATTTGAATCCCTGCATTTCAAGTGTTCTTAATAACATTGCAATACCTTAAAATAATTATTTTTTAACTGTTTTTATTTCTCCGACGGCGACCTTGTCGCAGACGGTAACTTTTATGTTATACCCTGCCTCCATCAAAAAATAGATGTTGCGCTTTTGCTGACCCTTAAGCTGAGAAACGGTTTTGGGGTTGACAAAAATCTCGTAAGAGGCAGGCGGATTTTTTAATATTTGATTTAAGAGGAATCGCGATTTGACTATTTCGCCGAACGAATCGTGAAACGCGCCCGCTATCATATTTTTTTTAAGTTCGGGTGACGAATGAAGCCCGATGCGAATTATTTTTATGCCTGCGTTCTCAAACATCGGTATGAGCCGAGTGCAGAGATTTGCCGCATCGTCAACGGTTTGAGGCTTGTATATTTTCTGTTCGTACAAATCGGCGAGCATTGTACCCTTAAGCACAACGGTGGGATAAATCCTAACGGTATCGGGCTTTAGGGCAATTATCTTTTCGGCAGACGAAACCGCCTTTTCGTCCGTATCCTTATAAAGCCCTGTCATCATTTGAAGCCCAAGCTCAAAGCCGTATGATTTTATAAGCTTTGACGCCGACTCTACCTGCGCCGAGGTATGGCCGCGCAAATTTGCCGCGAGCACCTCGTCATCCATAGACTGAGCGCCGAGCTCGACAGAGGTGACGCCGTATTTTTTCAAAATATCGAGCACCTCGTTATCAATAAAATCGGGGCGTGTTGAAATTCTTATTCCGTATATACGCTCGTTATCCAAAAATGCGGACGCTGCTTTTAAGAGCGACACCATATAGTCCCTGTCAATCGCGGTAAATGAGCCGCCGAAAAATGCGATTTCGTATTTATAGCCTTTTTTTGCAAGCGCCTTTTTTACTGCATTTTCCACATCCGACGGTGTTGGCTGCTCCGATTTGCCGGTGATTGTTTTTTGATTGCAAAACGAACACTGCTGGGGACAGCCGTTGTGAGGGACAAAGATACTTATATTACCCTTTTTAGCCATCTATACACCCCATCATAATCAGAGCCTCTTTAGCCGCCTCCTGCTCCGCCTGCTTTTTGCTTCTGCCGACGCCCTTTGCGATTGCATTTGAATTGATATGAACCTCAACCTCAAAGCGTTTATCGTGATCGGGTCCGCTTTCGCCGACCAAAACATAATTAAAGGTTTCGTCGGGATTTTTTTGAACAATCTCCTGAAGGGCTGTTTTGTAGTCTTTGAAATTGGTGTGGTGATTGTTCACCTCGCGTGAGAGAAAAGACAAAACAAATTTTTTTGTCGGCTGCATACCGCCGTCGAGATAAATGGCGGCAATGAGCGCCTCAAAGGCGTTTTCAAGAATGGTGGGTCGCTGTGCACCGCCCGAAGCCGCCTC
>OEIM01000575.1_pt1 | contig 13996 bp, 13 predicted proteins | sample 1538341 | NCBI WGS metagenome assembly OEIM01 (sample SAMN02324081, study PRJEB22366) | human gut metagenome | biome: human | place: Canada: Ontario | collected 2010-10 | reverse complement strand
TTTTGTGGTATACTTAAAAAGGTATTACGGCAAGGATTTAAGACAAGCCTTAATGCATGCGGCGGGAAAAGCTTAACACAGCCGCCGAAATCTACACAAATCAAATCCGGGAAGGCGGATATATATGGATAAAAAATATGATGTTCTGATAATCGGATGCGGAGTTGCCGGCCTTTACACTTCACTCTCGCTGCCCGAAAATCTGTCCGTTCTTGTGCTTTCAAAGCAAGACGAAACCGTTTCCAACAGTTCTTTGGCTCAGGGCGGCGTAGCTGCCGTTTTAAGCCTTGAAAACGACAGCTATGAGCTTCATTACAACGACACCATGATTGCCGGCGGTCAGGCCAACACACCGGACGCCGTAAACACACTTGTTCACGAAGGCCCCGACCAGGTACGTCAGCTGATAAAATACGGCGTTAATTTTGACCGCAATTCCGACGGTACTCTTCAAAAAACGCTTGAGGGCGGTCACAGCCGTCGCAGAATAGTTCACTACAAAGACACCACGGGTGCGGAAATTGTGCGCGCGCTCCTTGTAGAAGCCAAAAAGCGAAGCAACATAACGCTTGTCGAAAATGCCGACGTTTTTAAACTCACAAAGGTTAAAAACGGCTTTTGCGCGGATATGCTCTTAAACGGCAAGACCGCCGCCACGGTATTTTCGGATTTCTGCGTAATAGCGACAGGCGGTATAGGCAGAGTTTACAAATACACCACCAATCCCGCCGTTGCCACCGGTGACGGAATCCGCCTCGCATACGATATGGGCGCTACGATAAAGGAGCTAAGCTACGTTCAGTTTCATCCCACCGCTTTTAACGGAAACGACATGGAGCAATTCCTGATAAGCGAGTCGGTACGAGGAGAGGGTGCATACCTGCTCAACTGTAACAAAGAACGCTTTATGGACAGATATGACAAACGCCTTGAGCTTGCCCCGCGCGATGTTGTATCGCGCTCTATAATTCTTGAAAGCCGCAGAACGGGCAGCGACAACTTCTACCTTGATATAAGATACAAGGGGCACGATTACCTTGTAAACCGCTTCCCCGGAATATATGAGGGCTGCTTAAAACACGGCGTTGATATGACCAAGGATTTAATTCCCGTATTCCCGTGCCAGCACTACCTCATGGGCGGAATCGACGTTGACCTTGACGCACGTACTTCTATTTCGAGAATGTATGCAGTAGGTGAATGCTCGCACACGGGAGTTCACGGCAAAAACCGCCTCGCAAGCAACTCGCTTTTGGAGGCACTCGTATTCGGAAAGCGCGCGGCAGACGATATAACGTCTCTTTCTAAAAAGGACCCTGACCACGTGACCGTTACGGAGCACAAAACGGATATTTCGGGTGCTCCGCTGCCAAAGGGGATGCGTACGGAAATTCGCTCGATTATGCAACGTTCTTACTTTGTAATTCCGGATATGGACGCGGTAAGAGTAGGCTTGAAGCGCGTTGACGCTATACTTATGAGACTTAAAAACGGCAAATTTGCAATTACACCCGACTATTGTGAGGCTTTAAGTCTTGCCACGGTAGCCCATATAATCTTAAAAGAGGTGGACGAAGGATGATTTTACCGCAGTTTTACACGGACGACATTATTAAGCGCGCCATACTTGAGGATATTAACTATGTCGATGTGGCGTCGGATTACCTGATATCCGAGGAACAGCGTAATGAGGCGTATTTCGTCTCAAAGGCAGACGGCGTTCTCTGCGGTATAGATGTCGCAATGAGAGTTTTTGAACTTTTGGACGATTCTTTTACCGCCAAGGTATATATGCACGACGGCGACAAGGTGAAAAAGGGCGACTTTATAGCCGAATTCAGCGGAAAAACCACGCTTCTTTTAAAGGGCGAGAGAACTGCCCTAAACTTGTTGCAGCATATGTCGGGAATAGCCACGGCGACCGCAAAGGCAGTAAAACTCTGTGAGGGAACGTCGGCTTCGATAGCCGACACAAGAAAGACCCTTCCGTCTCTGCGCGCCCTTCAAAAATACGCGGTAACCTGCGGCGGAGGCAAAAACCACCGTTTTAATCTTTCCGACTGCGCTATGCTCAAGGATAATCACATAGACGCCGGAGGCGGCATAACGGGAGCCGTAAAAAAGCTTCGCGGAAAGATAGGCCATACGGTGAAGATTGAGGTTGAAACACGCAACCTTGATGAAGTAAAAGAGGCGGTCAAGGCAGGAGCCGACATAATAATGCTCGATAATATGGACTGTGACACCATGAAAAAAGCCGTTGAGATAATCGGCGGAAAGGCTCTTACGGAGGCTTCGGGCGGAATTACCGACGAAACCATACCCGGCGTTGCGGCGTGCGGCGTAGACATAATATCAATCGGAGCGCTGACTCACTCCGTTCAGGCATTTGACATTTCCATGAAAATGAAAAAATAAAAAGCCACCCCCAAGATGTGCCTTAGCTTATCTTGGGGGTATGTTATTTTGAAGCAATAATGCCCTATAAACAAAAAGCTGGCGGCGCCGAAAGCAAAAAGTTTCGGTGCCGCTATTTTTTGTTCGGCTGCAGAAAAAACGTATTGTTACACTAAGGCCGCCGATTATTCAATTCTGCCTTTAGAGTTAATGTCCGCAAGGCGGTCAAAGCACAGCTCGGAAAGACGCGTTGCACCGCACAATTCATACAAGGCGGAAGCAAACAAGAGCGAATTACACGGTGGCAGAACCTTTGTTATGTCATCGGGCAGAGTAACTCCGCTGCCCGACAAACAGACGGTACTTCCCGAATACTCATTCCTATATAAAAGGCACCCTCCGTCCGGATTGCTTTTATCTGTTCGCGGAGCTATTACAAATGTGCAGCCGCCCGCCTCATTCACGTTTTCCGTGACGGTCATCGCAAGACCCCAATCGTCATACAGCCGTCGGCGCATGGGAGAAAATTCTTCGGGATTACCCGTTATTACCTTAAGATTTGAGGCAAGAGGAACAAGTAAAGACAGCTTATCCTTTTGAAAGCCGTTAAAATCCATAACAGCCACGCTCGTTTTTTCCGGCGGAAGAGAGCATTTCTTTATATAATCAACCGCGGAATTAAAAAGCATAACGGACGGCAGTATACGAGGCTCGAAATTCTTAACCTTTTCGTCCTCCGTTATGGTTCCTCCGCACACTATAACTCTGCCCGCGCACCGCCCGAGCAGGCTGTATATTTCACCCGTATCGACTTCTTCGTTTTCATCACACACAAGCGTCAGCGTAAAAAACGGAGCACTGCCTAAAACGCTTATCCGCTCAATAACGGGTTCGGGCGGAAAAAGCCTGTAACGAAGCCTCTTAAAAAATCCGCCGCCGATTCTTTCTATTTTAATTACTCCGAACATAAAAGCACCCCCGCATAATATTATGCGGGGGTTTTGATTTTAATGTTTGTTGTTTATTGCTCGTCCGCGCCTGCCGAAGAGGTTAAGAGAGAAGTTGCCTTTTGATACTGTTCATCCTCTGAATGAGATAAAAGCGCCAAACGGTTATTTTTCTGTGAGGACAGCTCCACAAGATAATCCGGAGTTAAACCCACACCGTTATACACATCGCTTGTATACGGCTTTATCTCTGCCACGGTGAGCTTTACCGCACCTCCGTCGCTCAACTGATAAACCCTTTGCATGGTTCCGTTGCCCTTTGTCGCCGTACCTACAAGCTTTGCTTTGCCGAAATCGCGCATATCGCAGGCGAAAAGCTCTGCAGGCCCGGAGGTGTCTTTATTGACAAGTATCACTGTGGACACATTTATGCTGTCGGCGTCCGATGTAAAGGTCTCTATGGCTTCACCGTTTTTATCAACGGCAGTAGCGAGTGCCTTTGTTCCGTCGCTTGCCACAGGAACAAGCACATCAAGCGCGTCTGTCGCATACTCTACGGTTCCGTTCGAGACCGCCCGCAAATCTATTATAATGCCACTCACGCCTTGCTTTATAAGCGTATTTACGGCATTTTTGAGCTGCGATGCGGTGGTCGAATAAAAATCGGTTATTTTAACATAACCTACCTGGCCTACCGTCTCATAATAAACAGTCTGCGCGGTGTAGCCCTTTACCATATTTGCGGCAACGAGATTACCGTCATGAATAAACGCAACATTTACAGACGAGAGCTTTTCGCCCTCAAGCTTTTTTACAAGCTCTTTATAGTTATAAACCGTGACTTCCTCTTCATCTATGGTGACTATACGGTCGCCCTTAGTCATATTGTTAAGTGCCGCCGGAGAACCGTCGGAGACCTCTGCCGCATAAAGGCACATATCGTCCTCATTGAACGCCGGAATTATGCCGACGCCCATTTTCTGACCGTTCATCTCGTTTTTATATACGTCATACTCGGACGCGGTCATATAATAGCTGTAACTGTCGCCTACGCCGTTTGCAAAGCCCTCTGCCATATCCGCGTTTAAAAGCGTTTCGTTAATCTCGCCGTAGTAATTGGTGCGGATAACGTCGTCTATCTCCGCTAAAAGCGAATAAGTCTGTGAACGCTTCGGGAGATCTTTGATTATTGAATTGTACATTTTCATTGACACAGCCATGGTACCTGCCACAGAGCCTGCCATAGCCACGAATATCAATGCGAGCGCAAGGCCCAGGGATATTTTCCTATTCAAATGAACGCCTCTCTTTCGGGGGTTTTATCAAAGACCTATATACGGCTCGGGATTTACTCGATTTTTATTTACATAGACCTCAAAATGAAGGTGCGGACCCGAGGAGTTGCCGGTGGAGCCGACCTTGCCTATATACTGACCCTGCGATACGGTTTGACCCGCGCTGACGCCTATGCTGCTGAGGTGCGCATATCTTGTCCACACGCCGTTACCGTGGTCTATAAGCACGTTGTTGCCCCAGCTTGAGTGATACGAGGCGGAAATTACCGTACCGCCTGCCGCGGCGTAAACGGGCTGACCGTTTATATTTGCACCGGCTATGTCAACGCCCTTGTGGCCGTTGTGGCCGTAGTGCTGTGAAACGTAACAATTGCACGTGAGCGGAAAGCTCATGCCGCTTGAGAGCACACCGTTACCGGAAGAACCCGTGGTATTGCTGATTGACTGAGCCTCGAGTTTATCCATCTTGGCCTGATAAGCGTCATTTTGCGAATCAAGGCTTGAAATCATTGATTTGAGCGACTTCACCTGAGCTTCAAGACGTGACTGCTTTGCGTCAAGGGTATTGTAAACGCTCTTGACCTCTGCGCGAGCAGACTCTATGGCGGCCTTTTCGTTAACTATTTCAGACTGCTTTTCCTGCTGTGACTGCTGATCGGAGGAGAGCTGTTCTTTTGTTTTGTTAAGCTCATTGATTTCTTCCTGCAAACCCTTTACAAGCTCATTATCATGCTCCGAAACACGTTTGAGCAGCTCAAGTCTTGTCAAAAAGCTCGCATAGTCGCCGGAGCCGAGAAGTACCTCAAGCGCCGAGCTTTCGCCTGCCTTATATGCCGAGCGAAGTCTCTCTTTAAGTACGTCGTATGTTACGTTGACAGCGGCTGTCTGTGTTTCTATTTGAATATTTGCGGTGTCTATTTCGGCTTGAAGTCTGTCGATTTCCGCCTGATAGTTGTTGATAATTTCATCCTTTGCCGCTATTTGCTTGTTAAGGTCGGTTATCTTGGCGTTGTAAACATCAAGCTGAGCCTGCATATCGGAAATCTGATTGAGCAAATCGTTTACGGACGCCTTATTATCGCTGATTTTATTATTATTGGCATTTATTTTGCTTTCAAGCTCGTCTATCTGATCCTGCACGGACGAAGCCGAGCCCGAAAACGACGTCACGGAAAACAGCATAGCTGTTATTAATGTAACGGAAATAATGCGTATAAATGCTTTCTTCTGATGCTTCAAAATAAAAAGAACTCCTTTAATACCGGATTTACCCCTTTAAAAATTACGGAAGATACGGCGCGGGATTTACCCTTGTGCCGTTTATCCAGACCTCAAAGTGCAGATGCGCCCCGGCGTGCGGATTTGCCGGCGTCGGCGCGGGACTTACGTTACCCGTATTGCCTACAAGAGCTATAACCTGCCCCTGCTTTACCGTTTGCCCCTTGCTTACCTTCATAACGCTGCAATGAGCGTATCTTGTGCAAACGCCGTTGCCGTGGTCAATAAAGACGTTATTGCCCCAGCTCGAATGATATTCGGCGGAAAGAACCTTACCGTCAGCCGCGGCTCTGATCTCCTTACCGTATGTATTGCCGGTTGCACCCCTTGTGGTAAAATCAATACCCTTGTGACCCGGGTAGCCGTACCAGCCTGCCGATATGGTTACGTTTGAATACTGAAGCGGACAAATCATACCCTTGGGAGATACCGTATAACCGCCTGTATTTCCACCGGTATTTCCTCCCGTATTGCCGCCCGCGTTTCCACCTGTATTGCCGCCGGGCTTTGGCAATTCGCCGGTGCCCTGTGACGCATTTTTCGCCAGTTCCGCAAGCTTTTTATCGTAGCTGTCTTTCGCAGCCTGTATTTTTTTATTCTCGTTTTCTAATTCCTTGGAGCCTGCGCTGAGAGACGAGATATATGCGTTTCGCTGTGCAACCTGCTTTTCAAGGGTAGACTGCTTTGAATCTACGGTATTGTAAAGCGACTGCACCTGCGTTTTAGACGAAACAATATCCGCCTTTTCCGACTCTACGGCGGTCTGCTTAGCCTTTACTTCCTGCTGATTTGACGACAGAAGCTTCTTTGTGTCGTTAAGCTTTGCAATATCATCCTGCAAAGATTTCATAAGCTGCCTGTCATGCTTTGTGGTTTTACTTAAAAGCTCAAGCCTTGTGAGGAAGCCCTCATAATCACTTGCCGTAAGAAGCACCTCAAGAGTGGAACTTTCGCCTGCCATATATGCCGCGCGAAGTCTCTCCTTTAAAAGGTTATATGTATCGTTTACGGTCTTTGTCTGAGCTTCTATGCTCTCGCTTGCCTCGTCTATGTTCTTTTGAAGAGAGTCTATTTCTTTTTGATAATCGTTTATAACGGCGTTTTTGTCGCCTATCTGACTGTTAAGCTCCGTTATTTGACTTTGGTACGTGTCAAGCTGCTCCTGCAAAGCGTCAATCTGTTCCGAGGAATAGCCGTTTGACTCTTTGGCACCGTCGATTTTATTTTGCAAATCCTTTATTTTTTGCTCATTCTGTTTTTTCTTTGCCTCGGCAGCCGCGATTTTGTTTTTCAAATCCTCCTTGGAATCCGCCGCGGAAGCCGGTAAAAAGGACGCGCAAAAAACAAATATTACCGACAGTAAAAGGCTCAAAGCTCTTTTGAGACCGTTTTTAGTCATCAGAGACCACGCTCCCTTGCTCTTTCAGGTATTTAGCCATCGAAACAAGACTTCCGAAACCTCCTGTAAACAATCCTATTGCAACAAATACGAGAAGTATCTGCCACCAGTACCCGCTGAACGGTACTAGCGAAAAGCCGATTAACGAGAGGGTCTGTGCGAACACTTTTTCGGCTACTGCATAAAGTCCCCACAGAACTCCCAGGGATACTATGCCGGAAATCGTACCGAGTATCATACCCTCTATCATAAACGGCCAACGAATGAACCAATTTGTGGCACCTACCGCCTTCATTATTGAAATTTCAAGCTTTCTTGAGAACATCGTTATGCGTATTGTGTTTGAAATTATGAAAAGCGCAACAAGGAACAGCATTATAACAAGCCCCACGCTGACTATCGAAACCGCATGACGAAGAGACAAAAGCTTGCTTGCAAGGTCGCTGTTTTCTCGCACCGAATCGACTTTGTTTATCTGCTTTATCTGAGAAACGGTGGTTTCAAACTGTGACAAATCCTTTACCGTGACCTTATATGCGTCGGGAAGCGGAATTTCGTCAAATCCCTCAAACAGAGCCGCATCGCCGCCCATGCTCTGTATCTGCTCCTGGAACGCAACTTCCTTCGGCACAAATTCGCAGCTTTCAACATTGCTTATGCCTTTAAGCGAGGTACCTATCTGTGTTGTTTCGTCCTCCGAGGCATCGTCGGCAACATAGACCATTACTACATTTTGCGACTGCACCTTGTCGACTACATTGTTAATATTAAAATATATCATTATGCCCGCGCCCATAATTATAAGACATGCCATAAGCACGGTTACCGATGCCAATGACATAAGGCGATTGACCCACACATTGCGGAAGCCCTCGTGCGTAAGATATTTTAAGCTTGTCCCTTTCACCTGTTGTCACCTCCGGTCTTTTTTTCAATGGCGTCGAGATACTTTGAGTAATCAACGTCATCGTCGGAGGAATCCGAATCCACGCCGTATGTCGCCATAAACTTTTCAAGGTCGGCATCCGAATTCGGCTGAACATAAAACGGACTTATGCTGTCTTCCTTTTGCTTGGCCACACGGTCCTCCACCGTCTCCGAGGAGGCAATGTTCTGAACCGCAGCCGCGGCTGCCGCCGCTCTTTCCGCATTTGACGCGTCGGAAGCGTAATCTCTTTCGATGGTGGCGTAATCATCGGGAAGTGCCTCGGTGTCTTCGGAGTCCGAAACCACGGCGCCCTGCTCTATTGTAATAACCCTGTGGTGGAAATGACGGACGAGATTATGCTCGTGAGTTACCATTACCACGGTGGTTCCGTTTGCGTTTATATGGTTTAAAAGGTCAACTATTTCGTAAGACATTTCGGGGTCGATGTTGCCCGTAGGCTCATCCGCAATTATAAGCCCCGCATTGTTTACCAGCGCACGCGCGAGCGCAACTCTCTGCTGCTCGCCGCCCGACAGCTCCGTCGGCAGATTTCTCGCCTTGGATGCAAGTCCTACAAGGCTGAGTATATAAGGCACGCGTTTTCTGACTTCCTTTTCCTTAGCACCGATGCAGCGCATCGCAAATGCGACATTGTCAAACACCGTCATGGTCGGGATAAGTCTGAAATCCTGGAATACTATACCGAGAGTCCTTCTGAAAAGAGGAATCTCTTTTTTCTTTAAATTGTTAAGATGATAACCGTTTATGATAACAGAACCGCTGTTAGGCACCTGCTCGCGCATCATTATCTTGAGAAACGTACTCTTGCCGGCTCCCGATGAGCCGACCACAAAGACAAATTCTCCGTCGTTTATCTTGATATTGACATCTTTAAGTGCTTCGGTCCCGTTATCGTAAGTTTTTGATACATTTTTAAATTCAATCACTTAGAACATACCTCTGCTTTTCACAATATTCCCACCGCTGAACTCTGCCGTAAAGTTTAATACCGACGGGCAGAGACTCTACACAACCGCTATAAAAAATATAGGCGGCAAAATGAGTATAATCACTCATAATACCGCCTTTAATTATAGCATAGAACGTCAAGTTTGTAACCATTTTGTAATATGGTAAATTATATTCGCGCACTTTAGACAAAATCCCACTTGTAACATTGTGCAATTTTCCCATTCGCAACAGCGCGCGGAAAATTACTTTTCTTTAATACTTGACGGGGCTTGAATCAAGATATTTCTTAACCATAAGAGCTACTTTAAATACTATTGCGTCGTCGAACTCGCGAAGGTCAAGGCCTGTGAGCTTTTTAATCTTTTCAAGACGATATACAAGAGTATTTCTGTGTACAAAGAGCTTTCTTGAGGTTTCGGATACGTTGAGGTTGTTTTCAAAGAACTTCTGAATTGTAAAGAGCGTTTCCTGATCGAGATTGTCGATAGAGCCGCGCTTGAAAACCTCCTTTAAGAACATATCGCAAAGAGTTGTGGGAAGCTGATATATAAGTCTCGCAATACCGAGATTGTCATAGCTAACAATGCTCTTTTCGGTGTCGAACACCTTGCCTACCTCAAGAGAAACCTGAGCCTCTCTGAATGAGCGTGCAAGATCCTTTATTCCCTCAACCGTAGTACCTATGCCGACAAGAACGTGAGAATAGAACTCCGTTCCGAGACCGTCGGCTATCGAGCGTGCAAGCTTTTCGAGATCCTTTGTGTCGATATTCGGCTTAACCTCTTTGATAAGAGCAATATCTGTCTCGTTAAGGTTTATTACGAAATCCTTGGTCTTATCCGGGAACAGGTTCTGAATTATATCATAAGCGGAAATATCTATGTGCTCGGTAATTCTTATGAGAATTACGACGCGTGACACATCATTGTTAAAATGAAGCTCTCTCGCCTTGAGATAAATATCACCGGGCAGTATGTTGTCAAGAATTACGTTCTTGATAAAGTTCGCGCGGTCGTATTTCTCATCATAATACTGCTTAATGCTTGAGAGTGTTACGGCAAGCATTGAGAGATATTTCAAGGCAAGGTCGTCATCGCCGGAAACAAATACGGCATATTCGGGGTGCATACGCGCACCGAACGGCTTATAAGAATACCCGTCTACCGATATAACCTCCGTTCCGCTGAAAACCGCGGTAACCTCGGTTGAGAGCACCTCACCTATCTTACCGAGTTCGCTGCAGGAAATAATGGTACCCGACTCGTCTATAACACCTATAGTACGGTCGATACTGTCTGTGAGCTGATGCACAATACCCTGGAACAATCTGTTCGACATTGATAAAACCTCCATCTATCTTTTTTCTCCGGAGAAAACCTCCCTGCCGCACTCTGCTTTAAGCCGAAACGGCAATACAAATTTCCCCGTCTGCACTTTTATACAATTTCACAAATCATATATTATGTATTTTACACAATCTTTTAAGATTTTGCAAGCTAAAAATTGATATTTTAAAAATTTAGTTTGCATTTTTCACAAAAAAAGTTTTTCATTTTGTAAAATCGGTTAGATTAAGGCTTTAAAGCACACTGTTTTGTCATTTTTTGCATTGTTGAAAATGACTATGCGTAAAACTCCGAAGCAGTAGGCACAATGCGGTTTGATGACAAACTCTTTCGATGTGTCGAGTATTTCGGACCGAAAAGAATATTTGAACTATCTGCCGGCATTGCATTTGGAGCAGACGCTGTAACCGTTGTCAAGATACGATGACAGCTCAGAGGCGGAGATTTCCTTTTTGTTTTCCGAGGACGTCCTCATAGCGTAGGAGCATGACGGAGAGTGAATTTTTTTGGTGTTCACGTTTACTGTATATGTGCCTTCGGAGGGCTGTGCGTCACCGGAGCTTTTTCGTGAATTTACGCCGACTGAAGTCGAGGCCGAAGTCTGCCCTACGGCAGAGAATGCCGCCGCACTCTCTGTTTCGGCGTTTGCAGCCGTATCGGACTCACCTTCGGCTTTTGCTTCCTTGGTCACAAGATAAAAGCCGTCTTTTTCGTCTGCGTTTTTCGTCGAATTTTCATAGGGCACAAAATCTCCGTATTTCTTCAGTAAAATATGGTCTTTATACTGCAGCACAAGTGACATCGCGGAAAACACCGTACACAAAACGGCGCATACGGTAATTACGGCCGTCATAATTTTAAAGCCGTGTTTTGCGTTTTTTCCTTCGTTCTTCATACTCATTCCCCCGATACATTATGGGAAAATAATAACATTACGGAACAGAAAATAAAGCTTTTGTGCCGAATCAGCACAAGTTATCTTTTAATTCCGTCGGCAATGTATTTAAACACCGGAGCGCAGTCTAAGGCACCGCCCGCCCCGTTTTCTTTAAAGACGGTGATGACATAGCGCGGCGAAGCATACGGAAAAAATCCGCAAAACCACGAGTGCGTCACTTCGTTCCCGTTCTCGTCAAACCAGCCGCTTTGCGCCGTTGCCGTTTTGCCTGCGGCGTCAAAATACTCGGTTTCCGCCCTTTTTCCGCTGCCGGACACAACGGTTTCGCGTAAAAGCTCGGTAACTGTTTTTGCCGTATCAACGCTCATTACACGCCTCGGAACGGGCAGCTCCGCCCTTTTGATTTCCTTTCCGTTCTCATCCGTTACGGCTTTCATAAGAGAGGGAGCGCGATACACTCCGTTATTTGCCACAGCCGCATACACAGCGGACATTTGCAGCGGTGAAGCAAGCAATTTACCCTGACCGAATGCGAGGTTGCACAAATCCGCCTCAGAAATCAAGCTGTCGGCGGACGGCATAATACCGGACTTTGTCTCCCAACCGTCCGCAAGCTCGATTTTTTGACCGAGCCCGAGATTTTCACCCATGGCGCAAATGTTTTCTTTGCCCGTTTTAAGCGCAAGACTTATAAAATACGGATTGCATGACTCCGCCATAGCCGAATACATATTCATATTGCCGTGCCCCGTCTTTTTAAAACAGCCGAACGATATTTCTCCGTTCAAGTCGTATTTACCGTTGCAGACGATGCTGTAACTTGTCGGAATTCCGTTTTCCAAGGCGGCACAGGCGACAACCGCTTTAAAAACCGAGCCTACTGAGTACGGAGTTATCGCTCTGTTAAGAAACGGAGAAGATGAGTCGTTTAGGCTTTTTTCGGGCGCATTTCGGTCAAACGTCGGTGTGCTCGCCATTGCCCTTATTTCGGAGGTGGCGCTGTCGAGAACAACGACCGCACCGCTGTCGATACCGAATTCTCCGAGAGCCGATTCACACAGCTTTTGTATATCTCTGTCAACTGTGAGCTCCACTCCGCCGGCCGACATATACCCATCCTTTAAAAATGTAATCTCCGCACCCTCAAGCAATTTTCCCGAAGCCGCCGCGCCACACCTTGCCTTCAGAGTTCCCGAATACGACAAAAGTATATCGTTGTAGCACTTTTCAATTCCCGAAACGCCGTTTCCGTCGCCGTCGATATATCCGGTTATATGCGGCGCAAGGCTGTTTTCACCGTATCGCACCACCGTTTTTGCCGTCTTTATGTTTTTTTCGTCAAAAACGGCATTTGACGCACAAACCGCTATTTTCCCCTGAGACAAAGTCGAATAAACAGAAGGTATTTCGCTTTCGGGGACAATGACCCGGATAGAGGATAGGGACTCCTCACACGGCTTTATCGCCGCCTTTAAAACGGTATCGCAATTGACAAGCGGACGCATTTTACAGTCGTAAATGTTGCCCCTTGACGAAGCCACCGTCACGCCGACGGTATTTTTTGATGCGGCGACATCCGACACGTTACCACCGCAAAGCTCCGCCATTTTTACAAAAAGTACGCCGAACGACAGACACAACAAAAAGAAAAGGGCACAAACTCGCTTGTTCATAATTCACCTCAAAAAACAAAAAAAACGCTCCCGTTTTATTATTGAACGGAAGCGTGTGTTTTATTTTATATTTTGTTTTCTGAGGATCGTTCCGGGAACAAATTTTAAATCGGAGCGTATTTTGAATTTCATCATGGCCCTCGGCGTGCTGTCTATGGGCTCGCCGTTTTCGTCAAAAAGCTCCGTCACGACAAAGCTCTGCGGCTTTTTCCCCGGCTCGAGGCTTTCGAGAGTGTCGCCCTTAAAGAATTTATTTCGCTGTTCGCAGTAAATAAAGCCGTCGCGGCAATCCTCGACCACCGCCATAACATCCCACTCGCGGCGGTAACCGCCCTCAAAGCTGATATTCGCTTTTTCGTGCGGCGAATCAAAATAGAAGCCCGTGCAGTAGTCGCGATAGCTTACCTTTCGCACCTCGTCAAGTATCCATCTCGGCAAAACAAAGCTACACGACTCGCTGCACATATAAGCGTCGATTGCCGCTCTGTAAGCATTTGTTATGACCGCCGTATAATATGCGGATTTTGCTCTGCCCTCTATTTTAAAGCTGTCGATTCCGGCATCTACAAGCTCCGGAATGTGCTCTATCATACACATATCCTCGGAGTTTAATATATATGTGCCGTCCTCTTCCTCATTTACCGGAAAATACCTGCCCTCGCGTGTTTTTTCCATAAGCGCATACTGCCAACGGCACGGCTGAGCACACTCGCCGCGATTTGCGTCACGGCCGGTAAGATAATTTGACAAAAGGCACCTGCCCGAAAACGACATACACATACTGCCGTGTACAAAGCACTCGATTTGCAGCTCCTTAGGAGTTTTAGCTCTTATCTCGGCAATCTCCGACAGAGATAGTTCAC
>OEIM01000568.1_pt1 | contig 14037 bp, 11 predicted proteins | sample 1538341 | NCBI WGS metagenome assembly OEIM01 (sample SAMN02324081, study PRJEB22366) | human gut metagenome | biome: human | place: Canada: Ontario | collected 2010-10 | reverse complement strand
TATATATACCAATTAGAATTGAACAAAGTAATGCTATCCCATTAAGACTATAACTTAGAATCATACCGAAGCCGCTTCCTGCATTAGGTGTTCCATAATCACCATTGAAAGCCATAAATATATGAATAAAAAAATCAGTATCGTAAAATATATAACCGATTATAACAGAAAAACAAATGGTCAATATAACACCCAAACAATATATTTTTATATTATGGCTGCTTAACTTAACAAAAAAAGCCAACTGTACCGCTGCATAAAGAATAAAAAAAATAAATATAGAAATAACAGAAGCTATCCCTGCTCCTAAATATGCAGTTAAATTAAACAAAAGAGCATATATGAAACTCATCAATACATATTTAACATATTTCATTATAATAATCATATCCCCTTTTGATGAAATCTAAGTCATCCTGTTTTGTATGTCTTTATTTTGTTATCTTTACTGCGGAGTCTGCTGAACGTCCTGCATTTGCGGAGCAAAATTTGCAAGGGAATAGAGCCTGTTCATGAAATCACCGTCAACAAAGAGGTTTTTCACAAGCACCTTTGTGTCAGGATTTTTGTTCTTAGGGTTGATCGTCTGCTGATAAACTGTTAGATAATTCTCATTGCCTGACTTGCTCACATAGCAATCTATCACCATATATGTAGGCAGGAATTGAGTAACAGCCGTCTGATAATCAAAAAGCGTGTAAGGGCTTTGCTCCATTGAAACCTTAAATGACTTTATGTCCTCAGGCACCATGAATTTGTATGCATCCTTGAGGTTTTTGTATTCTGCCCAATCGTCCTCAGACTCTATAAAAGGCTCTTTTGACTTGATTCTCACACCGCCCACAAGGAAAGCCAGCAGAAGGATAAATTCACTGCCCCATACTATCCACAGGATCGTGCCGTTCACAAGCGAGCCGTTATCTCTTGATGAATGTGATGACTTGTAAGACCAGCGACCCTCCTTGTTGATAGACTTTATATCATTCCAAAGGTCAGACGGGTGTGCGATTATGTCAAAAAGACCTGTCTTGTCATACTTCCTGAAATCGTAGGTGTAGTCATATGCGTTCATGGTGTATGACTTTTCAAGGCTTTTCTGTGCGGATTTTTTATCCTTGCCAAGAAGCTTGTCAAGCTCGAAAAACTGCCATACAGACTTTTTCTGCATCGTGGCAATGTCCTCGTCTGTGAAATCGCCTGTTGAATCGTTGCTGAAAAGATCATATGCCTTGGTCTGGTGATAAAAGTCATAATAATCACCGAAGCCGTCTGTGTTTTCATCAAAAAGCATATTCAGCTCGTCATAATAATCATAGGCTGTGTATTCTTCCATAAGCTCATAGCCATATTTTTTCAGATCGTTGTAATCATACAGCGCCCATTTAAAATATGAGGCTAATAAAAAGCCCACCACTGCACAGGCAACTGCCACAACTGTGTTTCGCATTTTGAATGCTCTGACTATCTTTCCTCCCACAAAGCCAAGTGCGCATGACACCGCTATCGCAGCGATAACATTGAGATAGATGATAGTGCACCAGCCCTCAAAAAGCAGATAGAGCCAGAAAAGCAGTCCGCCGCATACTGCCGTTGCAAGCACCATGAGCACTGCTCCAACTGGGCTGAATTTGCCCGACTCTTTGTAATGTTTGTGTTCTCCCATTTAAAATACCCCCTTATATACTTCAGGCATAAGCCATGAAGAAATTATATCACAAATTTAAAGATTTTTCAATAGTTTTGCTGAATTTATGCAGGCATAAAGAGAAATTTTTGTGGAAAACTATTTGCAATTATGAAAGGAGCGAACTTAGATGATAGAAAAGGATACAATAAAGCTTCTCAGGGAGTGCGATGCAGGAATAAAAATGGGCGTGCAGTCTATTGAGGATTCGCTGAAATACACTTCAAACGGAGAGCTAAAGCGAACGTTAGAGAAAAATCTTGCAGGGCATGTGGAGATACAAGAGAAGCTTCAGGGACTTTTAAATTCATATCATGACAGCGGAAAAGAGCCGCCTGCTATGGCAAAGGGCATGGCATGGCTTAAAACCAACTTCAAGCTTGCGGCAGAGAGCAGTGACGACGCTGTGGCAGATTTTATAACAGACGGCTGTAATATGGGCGTGAAGTCCCTGTCTGGATATCTCAACAATTATAAGGCGGCAGACGAGAAGTCCAAGAACATTGCCAAGGAGCTTATATGTCTTGAGGAACGCCTTTCTGTAGACATGAGAGGATATCTCTCTGCAAAATAGGCATGAAAATGGCAGCCGTGGAGTTTTTCCTACACGGCTGCCTTATCTTATTTAGATACAACGCAGTTTTTGCCCTGATTTTTGCCCTTGTATAGCAGCTTATCCACTTTTGAGATACCTTCGTCATAGTTTTCGTTCGGAGTCACTGAGTAAACTCCAAAAGTCATGGATATATTGAAACTTCGAGAATTTTCCTTAAATGTACACTCATGTATTTTCTGGCAAATGCTCTTTGCTATCTTCTCACAGCTTTCTGTGTCTGTATTTGGCACAACGAATAGTATTTCCTCACCGCCCCAACGGCACACATAGCCCTCGCTAGGCACGTTTCCAGCTATAACATCTGATACCACTCTAAGTACCTTGTCACCGACTTCGTGACCATATGTGTCATTAACGTGCTTGAAATCATCGATATCGCCCAAACACATAGAATATACGCTGTTTGTCCTGCGGCTGTTGCTTTCTATCTTTTTGATAAAATCCATCATGGCACGGCGGTTGAAAAGCTGAGTGAGTGGGTCGATGGTAGCGAGCTTTTGAAGTTTTTCGTTCTGTGCTTTTGCTTCACGCTTGTTATGCTCATTTGTGAAAATGTATATGGAAGATACATAGATAATTATAATAAAGCTGCATAGAGTATTGTAAATGTATAAGATATTCTCTCTGCTGGTATCAAAGCTGTAAGGTGCGACCCTGTTTGTGACTATGATACGCATGACTATGAACACAACAACATCAAAGGACGAAAGTATATATGGTATCGCTTTCCTGTTTTGTGCAATGAAAAATGGAATAGGTATTATACACAGCATTATCTGCGTAAATCCTGCTGACCAGCCTATGTAATAAGCACCCATGCAGGCGTGCACTATTATCTCGCCAAGCACAAGGTAAGTAAACGATATTTTGCCTATCTTCTTAAAATGAAGCAGGAAATACATCACTGCATAGAATGCTACGCTGAAATAGTTATAATATACCATTTGGTATACTCCGAACCGATAAAACAGCACAAGATATATTATATGACCTAACAGCAGTATGATATCACCATAGCGATATATTTCCTCGGCGGTGAACATTCCCGCAAAGAGGTTTATTTCTTTTTTTATTTTCATACATTTGTTTCTTTCTTTGATATTTGGTTTGATATTATAAACAAAATCACTTTACTTTAACAGATATATTATATACTATTTTAAACGTTTTTGCAAGACTAAATTTGTACAAATTATCATGATGAATTTTGTAGGTGCTAGCCTAAAAAGTGCGAAAAATGGCACTTATCTGTTGCTTTTTGTAGAGCGTGTAAATCATATTATATAGATATGAACAATATGAAAAAATATAGCAAAAAAACTATTGCCGGCAAGTCGTGGGCTATTGAAAAATCCTGATGGATATGTTATAATAATGTTTATGAGTATTTTTTTAAGAGGGTTTTATTATGCAGGGTTGTAAAAAGGTTGCTTCCATTCAGGATATATCAGGTCTGGGCAGGTGTTCGCTAACAGTGGTGATACCTGTGCTTTCCGCTATGGGTATTCAGGTGTGTCCTGTGCCTACGGCTGTGCTTTCGGCACACACTGGCTACAGTGAGTTTGTTATGAGAGATCTTACAGACTTTATGAAGCCTGCATTGGAACACTATAAAAAAATGGATATGAAATTTGACTGTGTGTACAGCGGGTTTCTAGCTTCAAGCGAGCAGATAGACCACTGCCTTGAGTTTTTCGAGGCTTTTCCTAACGCCCTGAAGGTCGTAGACCCTGTTATGGGTGACGGAGGAAAGGCATATAAGACCTACACAAAGGAGCTTTGCAGCCGTATGGTCGAGCTTGTAAAGGTGGCGGATATAATCACGCCTAACCTCACAGAGGCGGCTATACTTCTTGGTGAGGAATATCCTACGGCTTCAATGCGCAGCTCTGAGATAAAATCATGGCTTGTAAGGCTTTCAAAGCAGGGCGCAAAGATCGTTGTTATCACAAGCGTAAATCTTGCAGACGGCGGAATGTCTACTGTGGGCTATGATAAAGAAAATAACAGCTTTTGGAAAATAAAGAATGATTATGTTCCTGCACACTATTCAGGAACGGGAGATATGTTCACAAGTGTTCTTATTGGAGGACTTCTCAAGGGTGACAGCCTGCCTATCGCAATGAACAGAGCCACAGCGTTCACAGAGCTTACTGTCAAGACTACATACAGCTATCAGACCCCATGGACAGACGGTCTTATGCTGGAGGGTCAGCTTCCTTGGCTCACAAGCTATCAGGAGCTTAGGGACTATACGAATTTGTGATATCTGGAAGTGTTACCGAAGATGAACAGACTTAATATCGTGCTTGTAGAGCCGCAGATACCACAGAACACAGGCAATATTTCAAGGACTTGTGCAGTGACAGGTGCGGCACTGCATCTTGTGAAGCCTTACGGCTTTGAGATAAGCGACAAAAAGCTAAAGCGTGCAGGGCTTGATTACTGGGATAAGCTTGAAATATATGAGTATGATAATATTGATGACTTTTTTTCTAAGAACAGCGGCGAGTTCTATTTCTTTACTACAAAGGGCAGAATGGTACACTCAGATGTGGATTATCCCCAGGATAGGGAAGTGTATATAATTTTCGGCAGAGAGGACAAGGGGCTGCCTGAGAAACTGCTTTATGAAAATCCCAAAAGCTGTGTGAGGATACCAATGAGGAAAACGCTCAGAAGCCTTAATCTGTCAAACTCAGTGGCGATAGCCTGCTATGAGGTGTTAAGACAGTGGAATTATCCCGACCTGGGCAGAGAGGGCAAGCTGACGCAATATACATGGGACGAATAAAATAAATAAAAAAACGGAGGGTGAATTTATGGCAAAAATAAAATTTCTTACCGACTCAGCGAGCGATATCACTGAGGAGCTTGAAAAGAAGCTGGATATCCAGATAATGAATTTCAAGGTGGCAATGGGTGATGACAGCTACACATCAAGGATAGATTTCGACAACGAGAAATTCTACAAAATGCATACCTGTTACATCGCAGATAACAGCCTTTGAATATCAGGAAACTTTTGATAAGCTCTACAGCGAGGGATATACTGCTGTTATAAACACTACCATAAACTCAAAAGGCTCGGCAACATACAACAACGCTGTTATGGCGGCAGAGGAGTTTTATTCCGCTCACCCTGAAGCAAAGGGCAAGTTCACTATATACAATATAGACGGCGAGAGCTACACTGGTGCATATGGCTACGCAGTCATTCAGGGCGCAATGAAAGCCACAAAGGACGTTCCTGCGGCTGATATCGTGGCATTTATGGAGGACTGGATAAAGAACTGCGTTATTTTCTTTGCCCCATATACACTCAAATATGCAAAGAAGTCAGGAAGGATACCTTCTGCGGCAGCTTTCGTGGGCGAGGTAATGGGTCTTAGACCTATCATGAGGATACATGACCATGCTATCGTTACAGAAACAAAGGTAAGAGGCGATAAGGCTATTGTGCCAAAGATACTTGACCTGACTGTAAAGGAAATGATACCGCAGACACCTTACTGCATCGTTTACGGCAATGACGAGAGCGTCAGGGACGAAATGGCACAGGCTATGACGAAGAAGGTGGGCTATCCACCTGTGGAGTGTTTCCAGATAGGTGCGGCAATTGCAATAAACGCAGGTCCAAAGGTGACGGGCGTTATCTTTAAGGCACAGAACAAGTAAGTTTGATATGGATATAAAAAGACGGACGTTTCGCTTTGAAACGCCCGTTTTTTGTCAGCTCATGTTGTTATTTGTTTTTGCGTGATCTTCTGCCTGCAACTACAAGTCCGCTTCCAGCTATAACGAATGTAAGCAGTATACCGCTAACATTATTGCCTGTGTTAGGATTTGTGCTTCCTGCGTTGTTCTTGGCAGGGGTCTTGCTGTCAGTGTTTGAGTTGCTGTTTGTATTTGTGCTGTTGTTTGAACTTGTGTCTTTGTTGTCTGAATTTGTATCGCTGTTGTCAGAGCTTGTATCATTTGCCTTTGGCGTCATAGTAAGGTCAGTGATGACCCACATAGTGCCGTCAGAGCCGTCGCTCGTATCATTTTCATAGCGTTTGTAATTCACAAATTCGCCGTTGATCTTCAGCTTAGTATCAGGTCCGAATATGTAAGAGGTATTTTCACTCTCAACAAAACCAACAGCCGTCACATACACACCATAATAGTAAGTCTTTCCGGCTTCAAAAGCGGTGATCTTGTTTTCATAAATTTCGCTTCCCCACTCTGGCTCTGTAGAGATCAGACCGGTCTTGCTGTCAAGCTCCCACCACGCAGCTCGGAGCGCATAGTTTGCGCCGTCTGGCACATTGCCTGTAAACACGGGCTTGTCGCCGTCCTTGAAGTTGATGGTGGCGTCGTTGATCTCCACCACGTCTATGACTGTCACCGTAGATGCAGTGATCGTTTTAACAGCCGGGACATACATGAAGCCATCGACGAAATGAGCGGACACTTTCTGCCCGTTTACAGTAACTATAGTTTCGCTGCTGAAGGAATATCCGTCTTTTGGTTTAAGCATAAGGGAATACACATATTTTTTGCCGCCTTCAAATTTTGTGAAGGTTGGCAAAGAGCCGTGCGAACCATTGTCAGAATACCATGCGGCAACAGGTTCATTGTTTTCAAATTGCTGCCAGCATTCATAAGCCACATCGTATTTTTCATAGTCTACTGGTGTTACAAAAGCCGATGTCTCAGTTGTATCGCCAGCCCCATAATTAAACCTAACATCTTCAATAGTGGCATTGGTGATCTCTGATCTGTCAGGATATTCAGATATCTGCTTAAAGTGAGCTGTGAACGTCACATCACTTTTCACGGTAATTTTGCTCTGTATTTGATCAGAGGAAAGAGCGGTGCCAGCAGAAATGGGAGTATCACCGTCGACCTGGTAGACGGCAGCATCGGCTGTCCAGTAGGCGAACTCATAGCCTGGATTTGGTGACAAAACATTGATTATGCTGCCGGCAAAGCTGAGAGTTTCTGTTTCGGATACATTAAGCTTGTAGTAGTATGGCTTGTTAACATCATCGTCAATGCCATAATACACAAACGGGATCTGGTCGTTTTTGGTCATGGTCCCATGATCTCCGGGGTAAAATTTAACAGCATACGTTTCAGGATCTGCAAACGCTGTCATTGGCATCAGTGTCAGCACTATACACAGCGTAAACAAGGCTGTCAGCAGTTTTGTGGTCTTTTTTTTCATAATATACATCTCCTTTTGATATTATATTTTTTCTCATGTTCGCTACTATCTTATAAGCACACCTCCATTACTTTGTATTTTCCCTAATGTGATATCCTTTATCACATTATAACAAATCTATGAATAAATTTGTGATTTATTTCATAATAGTCATATGCCAATTCTGAAATTATATATCGTGGGGGACTTCCTTTTTTGATAAATATGATATATAATTAACGTAATACCATATGACAGCGGGAGGGATCGTTAAAATGAAGTTTTGCGAACAGCTTGGTAAGTATATAGAACAGCTTTCCTGCACGGCAAAGGAGCTTTGTGAGTTGTCAGGGATATCTCCCTCAACATTTAGCAGATACAGAAGCGGAGAGAGAATACCTGAGATAGACACTGTGGCGTTTGACGGGCTTTGCAACGCTCTTGAGGCTGTGGCAAGGGAAAAAGGCTATGGCGATATGACAAGGGAGAACATAAAAAGAGCCTTTCTTGACTGTGAAGATATCATACCTGCCGACAGAGAGTCTATGCGGCAAAATTTCAATACCCTTATCTCAGCCCTTGATATAAACATCAAGCGTATGTGCAAGGAGATAAATTATGATGTTTCCACCGTTTTCCGTATACGGAACGGCACTAGAAAGCCTGCCGACCCTGAACGCTTTGTCGCCGCAATAGCAGACTTTACTGCAAGGGAGCTTAGAACTCCCACAGAGATATCAGCGGTCGCACAGCTTGTGGGCTGTAATGAAAATGATATAGAGGATGTGTCACAGCGTTATGAAGTGATATGCAAATGGCTGTTCAGCGATCATGCCAGACAGAGCAGAGAGATAAAAAGCGGTGGAATTGAAAAGTTTCTTGATAAGCTTGATGAGTTTGACCTGAACGAATACATAAAGGCGATACGTTTTGATGAAATGAAAGTACCTGCATTGCCTTTTCAGCTTCCTGTGTCAAAAAGTTATTTTGGCATCAAGGAAATGATGGAAAGTGAGCTTGATTTTCTGAAAGCCACAGTCTTGTCACGTTCTAATGAGCCTGTGATAATGTACAGTGATATGCCTATGAAGGAAATGGCTGATGATCCCGAATTTCCGAAGAAGTGGATGTTCGGTATGGCTCTGATGCTTAAAAAGGGTCTGCACCTTTGTCAGATACATAATCTTGACCGCTCCTTAGAAGATATGATGCTTGGTCTTGAAAGCTGGATACCGATGTATATGACGGGGCAGATAGCACCTTACTATTTGAAAAACGTACAGAATAATGCTTTTTTGCATTTGCTGAAGGTGTCAGGTGCGGCGGCTCTTTCAGGGGAAGCCGTGGCAGGCTTTCACAGCGAGGGCAGATATTATCTGACCAAGTCCAAAAAGGAGCTTGGATATTATCGTAAACGTGCCAATGATCTGCTTTCAAACGCCTGCCCGCTTATGGAGATATACCGAAGTGACAGGGAAAAAGATTTCAGCGATTTTCTCACTGCCGACTCTCACAGACGTGGCGGGCGCAGGAGTATTTTATCTGCTCTGCCTGTTTATACTATGGATAATGACCTGCTCGATAGTATACTTGACAGAAACGGCATTGACGACCGCCGGGGCAGAGATATAAAAGCTTATGTCAGCGAGCGTAAAAAGCGAGTTGAGAGCATACTGGAAACCATGACCATAGAGGACGAGATATGCTGTCTTTCCCGAGAGGAATTTGAAACACGTCCCCATGCCCTTGACCTGTCGGGTGTATTCTGTGCCAGTGATGTTCTTTACAGCTATGATGATTATTCTGCACATTTAAAAAGCACAGAACGCTATGCACAGACACATGAAAACTATAGCCTTAAATATGCTAAGCGGCAGACCTTCTGCAATTTGCAAATACTGATCCATGAAGGTCAGTGGGCGATGATATCAAAGGGTAACGCGCCTGCTATACATTTTGTTATACGACATCCGAAGCTTCTCAGCGCCTTAGAGAATTTCATTCCGCCTGTTATAGAAGATCAATAAAATGCAGGATCATACTATCCCCTTGGTGTTCCTGACGAAAAACGGACGTTTCCATCGGAAACGTCCGTTTTTATAGCCAAAAGAAATATATTCGGTTATTATTCTTCGTCCTTTGCGGCAAATCTGTTGAAGATAAATGCAAATATCGCAAAAATAACATATCCTGCGGCAATGACAGTAAGAATGTTCTTTGTCATTTCAACGCCTGTTGACGGATTTACTTTTGAGCTGTCAGCCTGCGATGAGGCCTCGTCAACTATCTGCTGTATCTTTTCTGTTGCCTGTGATTCTGTAAGCTTCTGCGAACTGTCGCCCTCGCTTACTGTAGTAACAGCCGCACCGACATTTGAAGGCTGTCTGGCTGCTGTTGTGGTGGTGCTTTCAGGCTGTGTGTTTTCGTCAGCCTTTGGCTCTGTGCTTGCTGTTGTAGTCGTTGTGGTCGTTGTATCGTCAGCAGGCTTTGGTTCTGCCGCTGTGACCTTTGTAACGGCTGATGTGTCAACTGCTTCCTTGACAGGTGTTACTTCTACGGAAGCTATCTGAAAATCTGCATTTGCCTTTAAGTAATAAAGCTGTACGAAAACCTCGTCACTTGTTCTTGAAGGGTCAAGATCTGAGTATATCCACTGTGCTTCCTCGCCACCTGTGAGCTTCGTGCTCTGTGCAGACCAGCTTCCGTCAACCAACGCACCGACTGCACCGCTTGCGTTGCCTGATGACTTTACGTTGACCTTTACATTGTAATGCTGTGAATAGTCTGTTATGTAGTCAGAAAGCTTGAAACCGAACTGAAGGGAAGTTTCGCTGTTGAAGTCAGCGTCACCCTGCTTGTGTGTGAAAAGCGGTTCGGACTCAGGCTGTGCAGATGTTGTGGTTGTGGTGGTTTCAACAGGCTTTGTTGTAGTTGTTGTAACTTTCTCAGACTTAGCCGTAGTTGTGGTAGTCGCTTCGGACTTGGTCGTAGTCTTTGCTGTAGTCGTCGTTGTAGTTGTGGTCGACTTTGATGTAGTTGTAGTAGCTTCAGCCTTAGATGAAGCAGTCGTAGTGGTCGTGGCAGGAGTTGTTGTGATCTCCTCCCCTGCACTGACAGTGAGCGGTGAACCCGCTGTAGGTGCTGAGTATGAAACTGACTTGTATCCACCGTCAGCTTCCGCCACCATCGTTTCAACCTCTACCCAATAGTTTATCTTGCCTGTTACGCCGTCCTTTACCTTGAAAGTCGCAAGGGCAAGGTCTGTTCTGTCCTTTATGTTAGAACCTGTAAGGTTTGCACCGACTATTTTTATAGTGCCTGATGAAGCAACATAGTTGGTTATAACAGAGAATTTGCTTCCCACATTGTATGTACTCTCGCTCTCCTCATCGGTCGGCACATATACTGTTACCTTTGACGGGTCATAATGCAGGTCTATAGTGAAGCCTGCAACGCCTGTTTTATCAGGCTCAAGGCTCGCTTTTACGTTTATGCTGTCGCCTGCCTTTGCAAAGTTCTTGTCGCTTGTGAGCTTTATCTCGTTTCCGCCTGATGCACTAGCCACCGTGGAAACAATGCTCGTGAGCATAAGAAACGCTGTTGCCACCGACAGCGCCACCTTGTTTATTTTCAGTTTTTTCATTTGATACCTCCGTTGCAAAATCGTGTTTTTCTGTCAGTATTTTGCTCTTGATTAATTTTGTTTACTATTGTTTTGTCTTTAATTTGTAATATTTCATTATAAAATATTACAAGTTCTGTTACCTTTGTCGTAATAGGATTATATCACAATATAAAGTAACACGTCAATAGTCAAAACAGCGAAAATAAGCATATTTTTTTGGATATATTTATAATGAGAGCATTTGTGTCACAATATGTATGTACCGATCAACAGCAAAGCCACTAAATAGGCTGTAATAAATCTGTAACTTTTAAGCGAAAGCTGCATTTTACTAAATGTAAATTTTTTATGAATCAAAAAGACTGTTGACAAAGCCCTGAGAAATGTACTATAATGAGGGTGAAGTTTTGTACTTGATACAGAAAAATGTACAAACCAATGTGTGTAAAAATAAGGACTTATACATAGGCGTGCCTTGTTGCGGTATTGCCTATATCTTCTGAGGTGAACGAGTTGATAAAAAAGATGATTTCATATATCCTGTCATTTGCTATTGCAGCGTCAATGGCGGCTTCATGTTTGACGGCTTCAGCGGCAAAAATGACGGGAAGCTGTACGGCAGACGTTCTGAACGTTCGCAGCGGTGCAGGCACAGGCTATTCTAAAACAGGCACAGTAAGCTATGGCGACAGCCTGACTATACTTTCTGAAACCACCGACTCAAGCGGTGCGAAATGGTATAAGATATCATGCGGCAATGTGACGGGCTATGTTTCTGCTGCATATGTTCAGCTAACATCAAGCGGTTCACAGGGCAGTTCTGACGCTGATTTTGAGAGCTATATGACAAAGCAGGGCTTTCCTGAAAGTTATAAGCCATATCTGCGAAAGCTCCATGAACAGCACCCAAAGTGGATATTTACCGCTCAGAAGCTTGGCGTGGATTGGAACACTGCGTTAAAGGAAGAATGTGTTGTGGGCAGAAACCTTGTCCATTCTTCGGCACTTGCATCGTGGAAGTCTATGGAAAAGGGTGCATATGATTTTAACGGCGGTTATTGGTATGGGCTTGACGGCTCATGGGTGGCGGCTTCAAAAGAGATCATAATGTATTATATGGATCCGAGAAATTTTCTCAACGATACATACATTTTCATGTTTGAAAATCAGTCATATGATCCCTCGTATCAGACGGAAAGCGGTGTAAAAACTATTCTTGCAGACACTTTTATGAGCGGAAGCTACACTTGTCCTGACACAAAGAAAAAGTATACATATTCGCAGACCTTTATGGACGCTGCAAAGAAATCGGGCGTTTCACCTTATCACCTTGCTTCAAGGTGCAGGAACGAGCAGGGCGTAAATGGTGCGCCGCAATCCCTTGGTACTGTGAAAGGCTATGAGAATTATTTCAACTTCTTTGACATTCAGGCTTATGCGACCTCCACCATGACAGCCGCAGAAATGGGCTGTAAGTATGCAAAAACTACTAATCCGACCTATCTTCTTCCTTGGACAAATCAGTACAAGTCCATAGTGGGCGGCTCGATATTCTTAGGCACAGGCTACATAACAAAGGGTCAGGATACCCTTTATCTGCAAAAATTCGATATGGTAGACGGCGGAAACGGGCTTTATTACCACCAGTATATGACCTGCGTTTTCGGTCAGGCGAATGAAGCCATTAGCCTAAAAAACGCCTATTCTCAGGATATTTTGAACAGCGCAATGGAGTTCAAGATACCTGTTTACAACAATATGCCTGATAAACTTTGCCCAAAGCCTACTAGCAGTGGAGATAACAACAATTATCTTAAATCTCTCAGCGTTTCAGGCACGAGTATTTCACCAAAATTCGATAAGTTCACCGCAAGCTATACTGCCAAAGTCAATGCGGAGGTTTCTTCTGTTACTGTTAATGCAAATCCGCTGGGCAAAAGTGCAAAGGTGTCTGGAAAGGGCAAGGTGAGCCTTAAAACCGGCGAAAACACTGTCAAGGTCACCTGCACAGCGGCAAGCGGTGTGAAACGGACATACACCATAAAAATAACAAGAAAAGCCGCTTCACAGACCTTGCAGCAGGGAGATGTGAACGGTGACAAGTATCTGACAGTTGTGGACGCTTTGCTCATGCTGCGTTACAATGCAGGCAAGACACAGCTTGATTCCGCTCAGCTAAAGCGTGCGGATATGAACGGTGATGGAAAGGTCGATGTTATCGACGCTCTTACACTGTTGAAAAAGATAAGTCAGAGTTAAAAATGCAAAAAAACAGGAGCGTTACCACCATGGTACGCTCCTGCATGAGGGCTATTTCATCATCATTGAAATGCCGTCCATTACGTCACCGATAGCTCTGATAGCACGACCTGTGCGGCTTTTGAGCATTTTCTTTTCGCTTGATGTCGCCTCTGTGACTGCATAAGCCACTGTTCCTGCGGCTATCGCCATTGAAACGCCTGTTATCATTGACTTCATCTTCATTGCTGTTTCCTCCTTTTTTCTTTGTAATATTATTTTTCGCAGTAAGAGAACAGCTATGCCATGCAAATGAAGTCAAGAGGACTGACGGTATTTTCCCGTGAATGTTCGTATTTTGTGATGATGTGAAGGATATTTCAGTTGATGTGTAGTGCTATTGTACAAAATGTGATTAAAATTTTTGCAATTTATATGTAAAAGTAAAAGAGATATGTTCCTATCTCAAACGTTTAGTATAAATATTATTCATAGATATATAATAAATATGTATTTGCATTAACATCAAAATAGTGGTATAATAAATGGGTATAAAAAATAAAGGATCTTGGTAAACTCTGAGATCTGATAGTAAGGAGTAATATTAAATGGGTATGACAATGACTCAGAAAATTCTGGCAGCCCACGCAGGTCTTGACGAAGTCAAGGCAGGTCAGCTTATA
>OEIM01000560.1_pt1 | contig 14100 bp, 10 predicted proteins | sample 1538341 | NCBI WGS metagenome assembly OEIM01 (sample SAMN02324081, study PRJEB22366) | human gut metagenome | biome: human | place: Canada: Ontario | collected 2010-10 | reverse complement strand
GGATCTTCTCAGATCGCCTTTTCTCTGCGGTCCGTCCAGAGTCATCTGATCTCCAGTGTAAGCATGGATAGTAACCATGATACCGGATTTGATCGGAGCCAGTTCGTTCAGAGCTTTTGCCATAGGTGCAAGGCAGTTTGTGGTGCAGGATGCAGCGGAGATGATGTTATCGTCTGCTGTCAGGGTCTCATGGTTTACATTGTAAACGATGGTCGGAAGGTCGTTACCAGCCGGAGCGGAGATAACTACTTTACGAGCGCCTGCATTGATGTGTGCCTGAGCTTTTGCTTTGGAGGTGTAGAATCCGGAGCACTCCAGAACTACGTCTACGCCAAGCTCTCCCCATGGGCAGTTGTTAGCATCCGGGAAAGCATAGATTTTGATGTTTTTGCCATCTACTGTGATGGAATCTTCATCGGATGTTACGGTATCAGCCAGAGCATATTTTCCCTGAGAAGAGTCATATTTTAACAGATGAGCTAACATCTTCGGGGATGTTAAGTCGTTGATTGCTACTACTTCATAACCTTCTGCTCCAAACATCTGTCTGAATGCAAGACGTCCGATACGGCCAAAACCATTGATTGCTACTTTTACTGCCATGATTTTCAATTCCTCCTAAAAAGTGAATTTTAATTTTGAGTCTCTGTACTTTGTTAAAGAAACATCAACCTTATCTGTATAATACCTAATTTCGTCGGAAAATTCAAGTTCTATTTTCAAGAAAATACGAAATTATTTCTAAAATTTGTGAAGAAGCCGGATGCCAATCCGTATTTCTGCAAAATTTCGAAAGATCCGTCTATTGCAGAAAGAGCCGGAATCCAGCCTTTCTGGGGCTTTTTCCGGCTTTTCCTGCGTGTTTTCTATTGGATCGGCAGATATTCCGGCTTTTTCTCTTTAAACCGCACGTAGTACCGGAATCCGGCTTCCTGCGCGATAGCTGCCGCGTCCGCGAAATGAAACGCTATATGTTCCGGTTTGTGGGCATCGGCACCGAAGGTGATCTTTTCGCCGCCCAGTTCCCGGTATCTTCTGATGACATCCGGCGTCGGATTCGGCACGCCAAGGCCTGCCTTGTAGCCGCCGGTGTTGATTTCCAGCGCGATATCGTACTGAATCAGCTCTTTTAAAATGGTATCGATCTCGTCCGCAAATGCGCGGTAGCTGTAATCTTTTCCCTTTTCTCTGCAGTAGCGTACCACATAATCCAGATGACCAAGCGTCTGGAAATTGTGGAAGAACCGGATATTTTCTGCTGTAGCCCGAAAATACGCCCGGTACAGCTCTTCTGCCGTCCAGTCCGGGAAAGCATCCTCATAATAGGGGTCTTTTCCGTCAATGACATGCATGGAGCCGATCACATAGTCGAACGGCCACGCATTTACATACTCTTCCATCCGTTCTTTTAAGTGGAGCTGCAGTCCCAGTTCCACGCCGAATCGGATATCGATTCTGTCGTGGTATTTTTCCTGCAGTTCCCGGATTTTTGCCGCATATGCCGGTGTATCGAGCTGGAACTCGCCGGTACTGTAATCCATATCGTAGTGATCCGTCAGGCAGATTGCCGGAAGTCCCAGCTCGACTGCCCGTTTTACCATCTCTTCTGTTGGTGCTTCGCTGTCACTTGAAAAGAAACTGTGCATATGACAGTCCGCTATTTTCATCTTTCGGCCTCCGTAATCGTTCCGCCTCCGCCGACACAGCCGTCCACGTAGAAGACAACAGCCTGTCCCGGTGTCGGAGCACGCACGCCGTCCGGGAAGGTACAGGTAATCTCATCTTCCCCGGTCCGTTTGATCACGCACGGGGAGCCTTTGTGCCCGTACCGGATTTTTGCGGTGCAGGAGAGCTCTTCTCCAAGTTCCAGCGGCGGAATTGCCATATAGTTTACTTTGTTTGCTTTTACTACTTTTGCGAAAACCTCTTCATTTTCGCCGACCACAACCTCGTTCGTCTCCGGACGGATTTCCAGTACGAACACGCGGTGTCCCATCGGAAGGCCGAGTCCGCGGCGCTGTCCTACGGTGTAATGGGTAATCCCCTCATGGGTACCGAGGATTTCACCCTTTGTATTCACGAAATTGCCTTTCGGTGCCACGATTCCTGTCTCGTTCTGGATAAAGGAAGCGTAATCCTGATCCGGCACGAAGCAGATTTCCTGGGAATCCTTCTTTTTTGCTACCGGAAGACCGATTTTTGCTGCAATCTCACGAATCTGATCTTTTGTGTAGTCTCCGACCGGCATCAGCGTATGCGAAAGCTGCTCCTGGGTCAGATTATACAGTGCATACGTCTGGTCTTTTGCCGCTGTTACCGAATTTGCAATCGCATACCGTCCATTGGCAAGCTGTTCGATTCTTGCATAATGTCCGGTCGCAATGTAGTCCGCTCCAATGGAAAGACTGCGCTGAAGCAACGCTTCCCATTTCACATAGCGGTTGCAGGCGATACACGGGTTCGGTGTTCTGCCGCAGAGATATTCGTTCGTGAAATAGTCCATGACGTTCTCACGGAACTCTTTTTTGAAGTTCATGACATAATACGGAATGTCCAGCACCTGTGCCACGCGCCTTGCATCATCAACAGCAGAAAGGCCGCAACAGCCCCCGTTTTCCTCCTGGACTGTCTCGGCCTCATCCTGCCAGATCTGCATGGTCACCCCGATGACATCGTATCCTGCTTTTTTCAGGAGATACGCTGCCACCGAGGAATCTACGCCGCCGGACATTCCAACGACTACTTTCTTTTTTCCCATACTTAGTATTCTTCCTCTTCCTCGCCCTCGCTGATATCAGACTTCGGTTTTGCAAGACCTTCGATCTTGATGTGGTGTTTCTCTGCGTAATCCCAGAGTGCAGCGTGAATTGCTTCTTCTGCAAGCAGAGAACAGTGAACTTTGACCGGCGGAAGTCCGTCGAGTGCTTCCATAACGGCTTTGTTGGTTACTTCCAGAGCTTCCTGGATGGTTTTTCCTTTTACCAGCTCGGTTGCCATACTGCTGGTTGCAACTGCGGCGCCGCAGCCGAAGGTTTTGAATTTGCAGTCCTGAATGATGCCGTTATCGTCGATGTCAAGATACATTCTCATGATATCGCCGCATTTTGCATTTCCAACGGTACCTACACCGCTTGCGTTCTCAATTTCTCCTACATTTCTCGGATGCTGGAAATGATCCATTACTTTTTCACTGTACATTGTTATTCTTCCTCCTGAACTATTTCAAAGCAGTCCTCCTCCGGCACAGCTTTTACCTGAATTTTTCTGTACCGGCTTTCTGGATGGACTGTCTTATTTTTTTAAACTTATTTACCCTGCTGTTTTTTGATGTAATCCTCATACAGCGGGGACATGCTGCGCAGACGGTCTACGATCGCTTTAATCTGCTCTACAACAAAATCAACGTCCTCTTTTGTGATCTCCTCACTTAAAGTCAGACGTAAGGAACCGTGTGCTTTCTCGTGCGGCAGTCCGATGGCCAGCAGTACATGGGACGGATCCAGGGATCCGGAAGTACATGCAGAACCGCTGGATGCGCAGATACCTTTCATATCCAGCATGATCAGAAGGGACTCTCCCTCGATGAATTCAAAGCTGATGTTGCAGTTGTTCGGCAGACGTTTTACCGGATCGCCGTTCAGACGGCAGTTCGGAATCTCGGTTAATATGCGGTTGATCAGATAATCACGTACTTCGATTTCTTTTGCGGTACGCTCCGCCATAGTTCTTGCCGCACGCTCTGCCGCAACTCCATATCCTACGATGCCCGGTACATTTTCTGTCCCGGCACGGCGTTTTCTTTCCTGCGCACCGCCGTGTACGAAGGAGCGGATTTTCACACCCTTTCGGATGTAAAGGAAGCCGATTCCTTTCGGTCCGTTAATCTTATGACCGCTGGAACTGAGCATATCAATATTGCACTCATCCACATTGATCGGGATCTGGCCAAATGCCTGTACGGCATCTGTGTGGAATAAAATATTGTGTTCTTTTGCAATTCTTCCGATTTCCTTGATCGGCTGAATCGTTCCGATTTCGTTGTTTGCCGCCATAACGGAAATCAGAATGGTCTCAGGTGTGATGGCTGCTTCGAGTTCATCCAGATTGACAACGCCGTTCTCATCGACGCCGATATAGGTGATTTTCGCACCGCGCTCTTTTTCCAGATACTCACAGGTATGAAGAATCGCATGATGCTCGATTTTTGTGGTGATGATGTGGTTTCCTTTATTTTTATATGCTTCAAAGGTAGCTTTTAACGCCCAGTTATCGGACTCGCTGCCGCCGGCTGTGAAATAAATTTCCTCCGGTTTTGCGCCGAGCACGTTTGCGATCTGCTCTCTTCCTTTGGTGATGGCTTCTTTGCTTTTTCCTGCAATTGCATAAATACTGGATGGATTTCCGTAGTATTCGCTGAAATAAGGAAGCATAGCCTCGACAACTTCCGGGGCTGTTTTTGTTGTTGCCGCATTGTCCAGATAAATCATTGTTGTTCACTCCTTGTCATTTCTATCGCTGTTTCTGTTTTTCTCTAATTGCCGGCTCTGCTGAACCAGCTCTCCGAGGCTGATGGAATCCACAGCGTTCGTAATTCCCTCATTGATCCTCTGCCACACAAAACGCGTGACGCAGAAATCGGCCGCATCGCAGCCGCCCAGGCCTTCATTGACCGAGCACGTGACTGCCTCGAGTCCGCCCTCCAGCACACGGAGAACATCTCCTACCGAAATGGAATCTGCCGGTTTTGCAAGTACATATCCACCGCCTGCTCCCCGCACACTCTCAATGAATCCGGCTTTTCGAAGCGGACGCACCAGCTGCTCCAGATAGCTCTCTGAGATATTCTGGCGTTCTGAAATGCTGGCAATGGACACTGCACCCTCTTCTTCGTGACTCGCCAGATCGATCATGGCACGCAGACCATATCTTCCTTTGGTCGATAATTTCATTCCTGGTTCTCCTTTTTCCTGTGCTGTCGTTTTCCAATTCCGACAGTTTTAATCGGATTTATTTCTCACTCAGAATAGCACCTATCACGGGGTTCTGTCAAGGAGTTTTTTCGCATATTTTAGACTATCTGCGCAATGCCGTGAAAGGAGTCTATCCCATGCTGAAAATCACAAGAAAGAACACGCTTCTTCTTGGCACACTGATCCTGACCGCGTCCGGGATCATCTGCAGAATTCTTGGATTTCTCTATAGAATATTCCTGTCGCGCCGGATCGGTGCGGAAGCCTTTGGTATCTACCAGCTCGCCACACCACTCTACGCACTGATGCTCTCCCTTGGCGCAGGCGGCATGCAGACGGTGCTCTCGCGCTTTGTCGCATCGTACCTTGCCAAAAAGGATTCCAGACGGGCAAAGATCTGTCTGGCGGCCGGATGCGGCATTGTAGTGATACTTTCCTTCTCCGCCTCCATCTTTCTCTTTTTCAGCGCGGATTTTATCGGAACACGGCTTCTTTTTGAGCCGCGGACGATTCTGCTCCTCCGGATTTTATCACTCGGCATTCTCCCCTCCGGGATCCACAACTGTCTCTCGGCATGGTATCTTGGCCAGAATCAGACGGCACTGCCTTCTTTTTGCCAGCTTTTGGAACAGTTCGTGCGCATGGGCGCTTCCTACCTTGCCTGGCTTTTCTGTCTTTCCACAAGCCTCCCCTCTGCCGCTGTCGCTGCATTCGGTACTGCCGCCGGCGAACTCTTTTCGTGTCTCTTTCTGATGGCCTGCCTGTCCGTCTCGCACAGCAGGTCCCCTCAGAAACACCGCCCGATTTCTGTTTTTTTCAAAGAAAAGACCCTCTGGTACGATACCTTCCGAGAGCTTGCCGTTTTGAATCTTCCGCTTACGCTGAACCGTATTCTTCTGAATGTCCTCCACAGCATTGAAAGTGCTCTGCTCCCCGGCTGTCTGGTCACTTTCGGTCTTTCCCGGAAAGCAGCGCTCTCGCAGTATGGCATTCTCACCGGTATGGCACTTCCGATGATCTTTTTTCCATCTGCCATCACCCACGCGGTGTCCGTCATGCTTCTGCCCGGCGTAGCAAAACAGCAGGCCGACGGTACGCCGGAGCAAATATCAGACACGATCCGTTATACAATTTCTTTCTGTGTGCTGCTTGGCACTTCCGCTGTTTTTGCCTTTTTCTTTTTCGGTCCGTGGCTTGGACGTTTCCTTTTTCAAAACGAAGAAGTCGGCGTTTTTCTGCGTATCCTTTCATTTTTAAGTCCTTTTCTCTATCTGGAAACGACACTTGGAAGCATTTTAAACGGCCTTGGAAAAACTTCTCTCGTTTTTTTCCAGAACCTTGCCGGAGATGTAATTCGTATTCTTGCAATTCTTTTTCTCGTCCCGGTTTTCGGCATCCGTGGCTATCTCTATGGTATTCTTGCAAGTGAACTTACCATTATGACAATGGCACTTTTGTTCCTGCATCGGGAATCTGCAAACGGATTTGCTGTTCATTGATACCTTTTTTCTATCTTTTTTAAGAGAAACAGAATTTTCGCCGAAAAAATATCGACAATCTTCGCGTTATGTATTATAATTTATAGATAGTTTGCGACGGGGCACACAAGAACGCTCCTCTGTCCGCAGCTAGAAAAGAAGTGCATCTAAGATAAAGGAGAACGAAAATGAGCCTTGAATTTGTAAGAAAACTTCCCACCCCAACAGAGATCCGGGAACAATATCCCTTAAGCGCCCGCGCAACCGAAATCAAAAAACAGCGTGACGCTGAAATCGCAAAAGTCTTTACCGGGGATTCCGATAAATTTCTTGTTATCGTAGGACCTTGCTCCGCAGACAACGAAGACGCTGTTCTGGAGTACAATCACCGTCTGGCAAAGGTTGCCGACAAAGTATCCGACAAACTGATCATCATCCCGCGTGTCTATACCAACAAACCGCGTACCACAGGTGAAGGCTACAAAGGTATCGTTCATCAGCCGGACCCGGAAGGAAAGCCGGACCTGCTGCACGGCCTGATTGCCATGCGTAAAATGCATATGCGTGTAGTAGAAGAGACTGATCTGACTTCTGCAGACGAAATGCTGTATCCGTCCAACTGGAGCTATCTGTCCGATATTCTCTCCTATGTTGCGGTCGGCGCACGTTCCGTAGAAAACCAGGAGCACCGTCTGACTGTTTCCGGCATCGACATTCCGGCCGGCATGAAAAACCCGACCAGCGGTGATCTTTCTGTTATGATCAACTCCGTCATTGCCGCACAGGGCTCCCACTCCTTTATTTACCGTACCTGGGAGGTAAAGACAAGCGGAAATCCGCTGGCGCACACCATTCTCCGCGGTGCGACCAACAAGCACGGCAACTCCGTGCCGAACTATCACTACGAGGACATTCAGCTTCTGCTGGAGAAATACAACGAAACACATCTCGTAAACCCGGCTACCATCATCGATGCCAACCATTCCAACTCCGGAAAGAAATACGAGCAGCAGATCCGTATCGTCAAAGACGTTCTGCACACAAGACGATGCAACAAGGATATCGAAAGTCTCGTAAAAGGTGTTATGATCGAAAGCTATCTGGAGCCTGGCAATCAGAAAATCGGATGCGGAAATCATGTCTATGGTAAATCCATCACTGACCCGTGCCTTGGCTGGGATCAGACCGAACGCCTGATTTATGATATCGCTGAGGAGTGCTAAATTTTCTCAACACCCTAAAAACATCAAAAACCTTCGCTGCAGTTTTTCACCAGTCTGCGGCGGAGGTTTTTCTATCGTTTTACTTTTCTGTTCCACCTTTACTTTCTCGGATGTGCCTTCCGGTACACATCCCGGATCTTATTCACACCAAGGTGGAGATACATCTGCGTTGTCGAAATATCGGCGTGTCCCATCATCTCCTGGACACTCTTTAAGTCCGCACCGTTTTGCAGCAGATGGGTTGCAAACGAATGGCGCAGGGTATGCGGCGTAATATCCGCCGTAATGCCTGCGGATTTCGCATAGGATTTCAGAATTTTCCAGAATCCCTGACGGCTCATCGGACCTCCGGAGCAGTTGACAAACAATACATCATCCTCCCGTCCATGCATCAGGGCTGCGCGCGCACTGCCCAGATACTGCTCCAACGCCTTTTTCGCCGGTCCGCCGAACGGAACGATCCGCTCCTTTTCATCGCGGCAGGTGATATAGCCCATCATAAGATTGACATCCTGTGTTTTCAAATGGATCAACTCACTGACACGGATACCGGTCGCATACAGCATTTCCAGCATTGCTTTGTCGCGGATACCCTTTGGCGTGTCGGTTTTTGGCTGGCGAAGCAGCAGATCGACCTCTGCGATGGAAAGGATCTCCGGCATTTTCCGTTCAACCCTCGGTGGCTGCAGTGCTTTCGACGGGTCAGATACCATTTTCCCCTCCTGACATGCATATTGGCAAAACATATGAATCGCCGCAATGCTGCGCGAGATCGTTGCCGGGGAAAAGTGTTCCCGCTCCAGATATAATAAATAAGAATTTAAAACCGTTGCATTCATCTGCTCCGGTTTTTCTATTCCGTGCTCCTTCAAAAAAACTGCCAGCTTTCGAAGATCGCGCTGATAGGAGACTTCTGTATTTTTTGACGCTTTCTTTTCCGTCTGTAGATAGTCCGTAAATGACTGTATCGTTTCCTGCATAGCTTTTTTCCTTTTTGCTTTTTTCTCCCTCTCACTGCCCGATAAAGGGTAACAATGCTTTTAATTATATACACGTTTTTTCAAAAATGCAATTCCCTTTTCCGACCGTTTTTACAGGATTTTCGCAAGAAACCACGGATTGACATAACTCTCAAGCAGAATACCCCACAGAAGCAGGATCAGTGCAAAGAAGTAGCGCACGCCAAAGCAAAAATATTCCTTTTTCTGTATGCCGCCGGCAAGGTGATTCGTCTCTGCCATCCGGCTGCACGCAGCAGCCATCAGAAATAACGCGGCAAGGTAGAGGAAAATCTGCGGAAAAAGAGCCAGAAAAAAGAATAAAAGACCTGCCATTCCGTTCTGCAGATAGGCAGCCGAGAGAAAGACGCCACACAGAAAACCATATGCCCAAACGGCAGCAGTGGCAAAATACGCACCGATTGCCGTCAATCCAAAGAGAAGTCCCGCAAATGCCGGTGCTAACCGTACCTTTAGAAGATAGGAAAAGCAGGCCTTTGCGGAAATTTTTCTTCCCAAAAACGCCTCCGCCTGAAAGAGGCGGACGCTATTTCCCTCCTTCATTCCCGTGTGGGATGCCGTAAGCAGCAGCAGTACACCGAGGGTCATACCGGCCGCAAACCAGAGGGCAAAAAAACGAATATATGCATTCTCATCCCGTTCTCTCATTTGCTTTTTGCGCCTCCTTATTTTCTGCCTTACTGTCAATGTATTCACGGTTCATAGACGATATACGTAAAAGAAGTGCCTGCTCCGCAGACCCCCATCTGCGAATGGCACTTCTTTCCTCTTTTCAGGGTCCCCCAATGTCTCACGCACCGAAATGTCCGATCATTTCAAACCCTGCTTTTTGTATATCCCCATAAGATATTTTTCACTTCTTTTATTTCACGACAAGATAGGTATCCAGATCATCGAACTGATCAAGGTAGCTGACTGCGCCCTCGTACATATTGGACTGCAGTACGATATTTACCGTGTTATAGATGCAGCGTTTCAGTTCTGCCATCGTCAGAGTTCCATCTGCAAGTTCTTTTTTGATGTTCTCGTGATCCTCCGGCAGACCCGGCATTACCATGTCATTTCCGGCTCTCATGCAGCCCGCTGCCGTACACTCGCCCTGGATCTGTACGTTGGTGGTTGTCCAGTCGGTCATGATAGCTCCTGCAAATCCCCACTCATCTCTCGCTGCTTTCGTGCAGGTATCGTAGCAGTTTGCAGCGTGCACACCATTGATCAGGTTGTAAGATGTCATAATGGACATCGGCTGTGCATCTTTGGCTGCGATTTCAAAACCTTTCAGATAGATCTCACGCAGTGCACGCTCGGACAGGATGGAATCGGAGCCCATACGGTTATCCTCCTGATTGTTGCATGCGAAGTGTTTGATCGTGGTTCCGCAGCCCGGTACCTTCTGTACACCGAGTGTCATGGCAGCCGCCATCATACCGGCAAGCAACGGATCCTCGGAATAGTATTCAAAGTTTCTTCCGCAGAGCGGATTTCTGTGGATGTTCATACCAGGTGCCAGCCACAGTGTTACGTTGAACAGTTCCATCTCATGGCCGATCATTTCGCCGACTCTCTTGATCAGTTCTACATCCCAGCTCTGTGCCAGAAGTGTTCCGACCGGAATTGCGGTACAGAACTGATAATAGGTTGTTCCGCGTTTTTCCTGCGGTTTGCTGAAGAATCCGCCTTCCAGTGCCGCCAGGAAATCGCTCGCTACGATCTCTCCGTTGTCTACCTGGTATTCTCTCTTCAGACGAAGACCTGCAGGTCCGTCCACCAGAGCAATGGTGGTTACATTCCACGGCTCCTCCGAAGCACACGGGGATGTCTCCGCTGCTGCTCCCGGAACAGAAATTCCTGCGGAGCCAAGCGCGTTGCCCTGTGCTCTTCCCGGATCACCGGTTGCAAGGAGTGCCAGCTGATCCACAGAAAGGGATTCCACAATCTTTCCTGCTTTTCCAGGAAGCTCTTCCGGTACCGGCTGGTAATCTACTTTCTCAGTTGGAATCTCAGATGCTTTGAGCTCGATCACGCTCATTCTCTTTTCTTTTACTTCCTTCTGCCATACAGCCTCTCTTGCCTGAACTTTTTCTGCATCAGGAACAATCTCATTCAATTCCTCTTTCATCGGGCAGATATTTTCACACGCTGTCATGACTGCTTTCTCGTCCAGCTCCAGCGCGCCGGAGAGAACAGATGTATTCAGATCATTTCCAATCCAGATACCATACATGCCCGGCTCCAGAATCCAGGATGCGCTTTCCTCCTCATAGGAAGTCAGCTGATACAGCGGGCAGGTGATGGTCATGGTCTGGGATTCCTTCGGAGCCAGCAGTTTTGTTTTTCCAAAGCCTGCCAGACGGCGGAACTCTTTCACCAGTCTGCCCTGCGGGCAGGAAGCGTAGATCTGTACAACTTCTTTTCCTGCATAAGTATCGCCGGTGTTGGTGACGGTAACAGTCACGCTTACTTTCGGATTCATCATACCGCGGCCGCTTACTTTGATGTCATCGGTTCTGATCTCGAAATCGGTGTAGGACATACCGTAACCGAAGGAGTAACGGACTGGTACTTCAAAGGTATCGAAGTAACGGTATCCAACGAAGATACCCTCTTCGTATTTTTCTTTCATGAGGTCGCCGCTCTTGTAGCTGTAAACCTCTGCACCCGGATAATCATAGTAATCTTTTGCCCAGGTATCTGTCATTTTTCCGGATGGGGTTACATCGCCGCTTACAACATCAGCAAATGCATTTCCGCCTTCCTGGCCTGCCTGTACGTACTGTAAAATAGATCGGATATTGTCAAATTCTTCTACGAATGCCAGATCCATCAGGCCGCCGGTGTTGATAACAAGAACAACGTTTTTATAGCATCTGGAAACCTGTGCCAGAATAGCTTTCTCTTCTTTGGAGATGAAGTAGTCACCCTCCGTATCAAAACGGTCTTTGTTCTCTCCTGCGATACGTGCCAGAACGAAGAATGCGGTGTCTGCACCGTCGGCTGCTGCTTTCTCTTCATCGATTGGGTTTCCGGATGGCATAAAGAACGGGGTTGCAGAGTACGCATCAAAGAATTTTGTGTCGTCTCCGTTCAATTTTGTGAAAATCTCATTTTTCCAGTCCAGTCTTGCCTGTACGTAGAGTTTATCGTAATCCTCCAGCCATTCACTGCTTGTTACGTCGTAGCCTGCATTTTTCATGCCCTGGAAAATATTAACGCTGTCACGCTCATTGACATCGCCGGAACCGGTGCCTCCTTTGATGGTGCGGATCGCACCTGCTCCGTAAAGACCTACCTTGCTGCCCTTTGCCAGCGGCAGGAAATGATCTTTGTTTTCCAGAAGAACGAATCCCTCTGCTGCTGCCTCGCGGGCAAGTTTGCGGTGATCTGTTTCACGCTGGGTTACTTCCGGAGATGTAGTTCCGTTAAAGGTTCTTACCTTTGCTTTCATGTCTTTGTTCCTCCCAAACTTTGTTTCGTACTAATGTCTCCATTATCTTCCCTTTTTCGTGTAACTTCTAGTTCCTTTCTTGTCCTTTCTCTGGTTGATATTGATATTTCGCCCAATTTCTGGAACCATATTCTTATCTTTTTTGATTATAATTGACGTATATTTCTATCACATCCTGGAGGTACTTATGGAATCCTGCTTTTACGAAACAATACACGAAACCGATCTGCTGCACGTCCGTTTTGAGCTGCAGGATGCGCCCGCTTTTGTTTTTCCGGCGCACTGGCACGAATATGTGGAAATTCTCTATCTGATCAGGGGACAGTTTTCCGCGATTGTCCAGGCAACGGAGTATCGGTTAAACGAGGGCGATCTGATTATCATCAACTCCGGCGACCTCCATATGACGCGCTCCAACACCTGTACATATCTTCTGCTGCAGATTTCCGCAAGCCAGATGCGCCAATATCTGCCGGACTTTGATACGATGCGTTTCGACACGATCATTCCCTGCTCGGAACAGCCGGCTCCGCTCCGCGCACTGCTCTCGGAGATGAACGAGATCCGGCAGAATCCTTCCGATTCATACCAGCTTCTCTTTACCTCACGACTGTACGAATTTCTGTACCATCTCTGCCGGTCGTATTCCCACCAGATCCCTTCGGCATCCCTCACGGGTTCACAGCGCGATCTGCAGCGCGTGACACACGTTATGAACTGGGTGAAAGTGCATTACCCGGAACCGTTAAGCCTCGAAACAGCCGCGGATTCCCTGGCGCTCTCGAAGGAGTATTTCTGCCGGCTCTTTAAAAAGTATACCGGACAGACCTTTCTCGAATATCTGAACGATGTGCGCACGATGCACCTGTACGAAGATTTACAGAATTCCGACGAAACGATCACGGTACTGATGGAGAAAAACGGGCTGTCGAATTACAAAATTTTTATGCGGACCTTCAAAAAGCTGTATGGCTCTACACCTCAGAAAATGCGCTCGAACCGGATACGGCACGTATAAATTCTTTTGAAATTTACTGTTCTTATACACACTGAAAAGGCTGTGGAACATGATTGCTCATGTCCACAGCCTCTTTTTGATTTCGTTATTAAATTGTTTCGTAGAAAGTCTTTTATTTCGCGTAATCCGTTACACGGCTCTCGCGGATAACATTGACCTTGATCTGTCCCGGGTATTCCAGTTCAGCTTCGATCTGTTTCGAGATATCCCTTGCGAGCAGTACCATTTCAGAATCGGATACCTGCTCAGGAACAACCATGATGCGGACTTCTCTACCAGCCTGAATAGCAAAAGATTTTTCGACACCCTTGAACGAATTCGTGATGTCTTCCAACTGTTTTAATCTGTTGGTATATGTTTCGAGTGTTTCTCTTCTTGCACCCGGTCTTGCTGCGGAAATTGCATCCGCTGCCTGAACGATACATGCAATCAGAGACTGGGGCTCTACATCCCCGTGATGTGATTCTACTGTGTTGATCACAATCTGAGATTCTTTGTACTTTTTGCAGAGATCTGCACCGATCTGAATGTGAGATCCTTCTACCTCATGGTCGATGGATTTACCGATATCATGAAGCAGTCCGGCACGTTTTGCCATGCGGACATCGCATCCTACCTCTCCTGCGAGGAGACCGGAAAGCTGTGCTACCTCGATCGAATGCTTTAATGCATTCTGTCCGTAGCTGGAACGGAATTTCATTCTTCCAAGGAGACGGATCAGCTCCGGATGAAGTCCGTGTACACCGACTTCCAGTGCGGCTGCCTCGCCTTCCTCGCGAATATTCTGTTCTACTTCTTTGCGGGCCTTTTCTACCATCTCTTCGATGCGGGCCGGATGGATTCTTCCGTCTACGATCAGTTTTTCCAGAGCAATTCTTGCCACCTCACGGCGAATCGGATCGAATGAGGAAAGAACGACTGCTTCCGGTGTATCGTCGATGATCAGG
>OEIM01000520.1_pt1 | contig 14872 bp, 10 predicted proteins | sample 1538341 | NCBI WGS metagenome assembly OEIM01 (sample SAMN02324081, study PRJEB22366) | human gut metagenome | biome: human | place: Canada: Ontario | collected 2010-10 | reverse complement strand
GCTCGGTCGGTGCAGGAATCGGCGGTTTGCCGGCGCAAATCCTTATGCCGCTTATTGTTTACACAACAGTAATCAATTCCGACGGCAGTTCATCAAAAGTGCTTGACGGAACAAAGCTTTCATTGTGCGTAGGCGCAATTTCAATTTTAACAATCATTCTTTTTATTATCCACTTTAAATTAACAAAAGAGCGAATCCAACTTCCGCCGACTCAAAAAACAAGTGATTATAATTTATTGAAAACTGTCGGTGTTCTTGTTAAAAACAAGCCGTTTGTTGTGCTTTGCTTTATTTCAATGTTTCTCATCTGTTTCCAAATGTACACGCAAACATTTTATAACTATCTTTTCAAGAATTACTTTGAAAAGCCGGGACTTTACAGCATTGTTACCATATGCACCTATTTGCCTATGGCGTTATTTTTACCGTTTATGGGTAAGCTCATCAGAAAATTCGGGAAAAAGGAAATTTGCGGTGCGGGCTTAGGCTTTGCCTTTGTTATCAGCGTTTTGATGTTCCTTTTGCGTTTTACCCCGTTTGCTCACAATCCTTATGTTTTTCTCGGACTTGTATTTCTTTCGGGTGCGGGTCAAACCTTCCTTGTGCTTGAGGTTTGGGCGCTTGTCATGGACGTAACGGATTACCAAGAGCTTTTGTCGGGAAGGCGTGAAGAGGGCACAACCTACAGCATTTATTCTTTTGTTCGCAAATTGGGTCAAACAGCCGCAGGCGCAGGCGTTCCGGCAGTACTTGGGGCTATCGGTTATAAAGGCACGCAAGCCGTACAATCGCAGCAGGTTTTAACAAAAATGTTTGATGCGGCAACAATAGTGCCGTCGGTTATTCTTTTGATTATGTTTATTTTAACAACTTTTTGCTATAAGCTGGGTAAATCGGAAATTGAGGATTTGCACAAGCAGCTTTACGGCAATAAAAACGATTGATATACTTAGAGGCATTATTTTATGAAAACAGTTGAATTGCAGACAAAATGCGGAAAAATTAAAGGCATAGACAGCGAAAACTGTCTTGAGTTTAGGGGAATAAAATACGCAAACGCCAAGCGTTGGGAATATCCTCAAACAATCGAAAAATGGCAGGGCATTTTTGATGCAACTTATTTTAAAGAATGCTCATATCAGCACCGTGGTTTTGATGACGATGCAACCGTTAACCCTTTTTATCATTATGAATTTAGAGACGGTTTGGCGTTTACTTACAGCGAGGATTGCCAATATTTGAATATTTATGTGCCTAAAGAGGCGAAAAACTGCCCTGTTTTAATTTTTATTCACGGCGGCAGCTTTACAGGCGGAAGTTCAAACGAGGCGCATATCAACGGCGAAAATTTTGCAAAAAACGGCGTAATTTTTGTTGCGATGAATTACAGACTTAATGCTTTCGGCTTTTGTTCACACCCTGATTTGACCGATGAAAACGGTGTTTGCGGCAATTTTGGACTTTTTGACCAATATGCCGCAATTAAATGGGTTAAGGAAAATATTGCAGCTTTCGGCGGAAACCCGAATAATATTGTGCTTTCCGGTCAAAGTGCAGGCGCTATGAGCGTTGATATTCATCTTTCAAATCCTCTTTGTAAGGGTTGGTTTTCCGGAGCAATAATGATGAGCGGCGGTGGGTTACAGCGCTTTCTTGCAAAACCTTTGACTCCTGAAGAAACAAGAGCTTTTTGGGATAGGATTGTTGAAAACGCAGGAGTTAAAAGTATAGCCGAATTGAAAGAAACGGATAAAGAGGTGCTTTATCGTGCATGGGATAAGGCTTGCAAGGAGGATAAACTCAAAAGCATGATTTACACTCTTCCGGTTTACGACGGAAAAATAATTACAAAATCAAATTTTAACAACCGAACAATTCCTCAAATGCCTAAAATTATCGGTGTTACAAAAAATGACATGGTGCCTGCTGTTTTGCAGGCTGTCGATAAAAAATGGGTTGCCTGTGATAAAAACAGCGATTGCTATATTTATTATTTTGCACGCAGTTTGCCGGGCGATAAAAAGGGGGCTTGGCATTCAAGCGATTTGCTATATGCTTTTTCAACTCTTGATAAAAATTGGCGACCTTTTGAAGCAGTTGATTACGAAATTTCAAATCAACTTGCAAAATCCTTTATTGCTTTTGCAAAAAACGGCAATCCAAATTGCAATGCAATACCAATGTGGAAACCCGGCATGTCTAAAGTTTTGACTTTTTGCGAAAACACAAAGTTGGCACATTGGAATACCCCACAGCTTTTGAAAAATACATTTCTTGGCGGAGCATCGATATAATGAGATTTAATCATATTTTTAAACTTACAAATGAAAATAAAACGCATCGTGAATATAAGTGCAACAATGTTAATATCAATATTGATTTCATAAGCGACAGCGCTTTGCGTGTGGCTGTTTTTAACGATAATGCTAAAATGCTGCCTACATTCACCGTAAACCCAAATAATAATTTATCCTCTTTTGGCAGAAGCAGATTGTCTACGGACGGGTTTGACTGTGTTGCGCCTGTTGTTGAAAAATTTGACAATAAAGAGCAATTTATTCTTGCTTGCGGCGTTACTGTTGACCTCGATTTGAATAATTTTATTTTGTCTTACAGTAAAGAGTCAAAATTTTTGTTCGGGGATAGGCCGCCGCTTGCCTATAATTTTGAAGGCGAATTTGGAAACGGGTCTTATCATTATATTACCCGTGAAGATGACGAGCATATTTTTGGACTTGGCGATAAAAGTGGGCCAATAAATAAAGCAGGCCGGGTTTATCGTATTGAAACAGCAGACAGTATGGGGTTTGATGCAGAAAAAACTGACCCCCTATACAAACACGTTCCGTTTTACATTTGCGAAAATTCTGTTGGTGCTTATGGCATTTATTATGATACAACAGATACCTCTTTTGTTGATTTAGGCAGAGAAATCAACAATTATTACTGCCACTTTAAGTATTTTAAGACAGATGACGATTGCTTGGTTTATTATGTTTTTTTCGGAAACAAGCTTTCTGTTTTACAGCAATACGCTTGCTTGTGCGGCAAGCAGGCTTTTCCGCCTAAATGGAGTTTTGATTATTGCGGAAGCACAATGGCTTATACCGATGCGCCTGACGCACAAAATCAAATGCAGAACTTTTTGGATAAAATTAAAGACCTTGATTTGAGCTGCGGCGGGTTTTATCTTTCGTCAGGATATACTTCAATAGGGAATTTGCGTTGTGTTTTTAATTGGAATTATGATAAATTCCCTAATCCTAAAAAATTCGTTGCCGATTACAATAATGCAGGTATTCATTTAATCCCGAACATCAAGCCCGCTTTTTTAACTTCACATCCAATGTATAATGAATTGGCTGAAAAAGGATTTTTCGTAAAAAATGCAGACGGTTCACCCTATGTAACGCAGTTTTGGGACGGCGTAGGCAGTTATTTGGACTTTACAAATTCCGATGCCTTCGATTTTTGGAGCAATCAGGTAACCGAAAAGCTGCTTGATTTCGGTATTGACGCTACATGGAATGACAATAACGAGTTTGATATTAAGGCAACTGATGCCGTTGCCGCAGGATTTGGAGAAAAAGTTTCTGCTTGCAGAATTCGTCCGATTTTAACTTATTTAATGGTATTATCTTCATACAAAGCGCAAATGAGAAAATACCCCAAAAAGCGTCCGTTTTTATCTACGAGAAGCGGAAACAGCGGAGTTCGACGCTTGGCGCAAACTTGGTCCGGCGATAATTTTACTTCGTTTCACGACTTGCGTTTTTGTCATTATGTAGGAATGACAATGTCCCTTTCAGGATTTTATTTTTACGGTCACGATTTAGGCGGCTTTTCAGGCGAAATGCCTTCAGAAGAGTTGCTTTTAAGATGGATGCAGCACGGCGTTTTTGAACCACGCTTTACAATTCATTCTTGGAACGGCGACGGTTCTGCAACTATGCCGTGGAGCTATGAAAGCGGCTTGTGCGGTGCAAAGGCGATTTTAAGGCAACGCAAAAGTCTGATACCTTATTTATATAATTGCGCTTATAACAGTGTTAAGAATGATGTTCCCATGCAAGCTCCGCCTTACATTTATTACGATGATGAAAATATCGGCGTAAATACCGATGCGTTTATGCTTGGCAGAGATGTTTTGGCAACCTGCGTGCTTGATGAGGACATAGCTAAGGCAGATGTTTACCTGCCGAGAGGCGACAATTGGTATCTGAATGAAACAGGAGAATTTTATTGCGGCGGAAACACGGTAAAGGTCGATTTGCCGGCAGATAAACCTGTGCCATATTTTATTCGTTCCGGCTCTGTTTTTCCCGTTGATGAGGGCGAGTGCTCATACAAATCCGCAGAAAAAGTCATATTTACCGTATATCCTGTTAAAAACGGCAAATTTACAGCCCGTTATTTTAATGATGACGGCGAGTCTTTTGAATACTTAAATAACAACTGCGTGAAATTAGAATTTGATGTAAATTGTGATAACGGTAATGTGAATGTTGTTGTAAACAATAAGGGTAATGTAAAACTCACACCTAAAATTAAACTTGTTTCTACGGATTCTCGTAAGTTGAATGTTACGGTAAAATAAAGACTTCAATCTTGTGAACTGTTACGAATTGAGAAGACAGTACAAAAGAGTTTTCTTGAATACGGCGGCATGATTAAAGATTTTTACAAAAAACAATATAAATTACAAAAACGGCAATTCTCTCGAATTGCCGTTTTCTTTTTTACAGATTATACTGATATATTGTAATTAATCATAAAATGCGATTTGCTTGATAATCGGGTTTGAGCGCGACTGGCGAATAACAAGAATTGCGCCGCTTGCCTTGCCTCGGAGCTTGATAATTTTTTTCATGCCGACGATTGTGCCGCTGTATGCCTTTTTGTATCTTCCGTTCGGTCTTTTAAGATAAAGGTCGAATTTTTCGATTCGTTGACCGTAAGCAATATCCTCGCTCAAAACGGCATATTTCAGCTTTTTCGGCGTGTCAAAATTAAATTCGAGATAGCCGTCGGTATCCTTAAGCGCGCCGAATTTTTGGTCGATAACGGCATTTTGAGTCATACGCTTGATTTTTTCGCCGAGGCTTTTAAGAGCCATTGCGTCCTTTGCCTGAATCGTGCCCTCCTTACATGGCGGAACATTGAGCAAAAGATAGCAGTTGTTGCCGACTGAGCCTTTATAAATTTTGAAAAGCTTGTTAGCCGATTTTACCGTGCGTGTGCCGCCGCCCGGGTTGAACCAGCCCTTGCGGATTGAAACATCAACCTCTGCCGGATACCAGCAAAGAGAGTCTGCTTTTTTAAGAACGGCACGGGAACCGAGGTCCTCATCGCCTGTTTTGACATTTTGGAGTGCTTTGGCACCCTCAACCGTTTGCTGTGACTTTTTCTGAACAGCCTCGGAAAGGGTGAGCGATGACGGAACAACCGAAAATTCGCTTTTTCTGCACTTGCCTGCCTCGTTGCCGACCCAACGCACATCGGGACCGCAAACGGCAATGTTTGCCTTTGGCTGAAGCTCGCGGATGAGAGCGTAATATCTCTCCCAATCATATTCAAACGCTTTTGCGCCCGCGCCCTTTGCGCCGTCAAACCAAACCTCGAAAATCTCGCCGTAGTTGGTGAGGAGCTCGGTGAGCTGAGCGCAGAAATAGTCATTATACTGCTCGGTTGCATAGCATTTTTCATGCATATCCCACGGTGAGAGATAAACGCCGAATTTCATATCCTGCAAACGGCACTCGTCAGACACCGCCTTTACAATATCTATGCCGAGTGTGGTATTCATAACATTGAAATCGGTTTGCTTTGTGTCCCAAAGGCAAAAGCCGTCATGGTGCTTGCAGGTGAGAATAATGCCCGACGCGCCCGACGCCTTAATCGCCTTGACCCACTGTGTAGGCTTGATTTTTGTAATATCAAAATCCCTAAGTGTTTCGGTAGCGTTGCCCCATTCTCTGCCCGTTGCGGTGTTCATTCCGTAATGAATAAAGCAATAAAATGGGTTTTGGCTTTGCAAAATTTGGCGCTGCGACGGCAAAACCGCATTGTAGCGTGCAACCTCCGCGTCATTGAGCGGATAGCCGTTGTTTGTTGTTGTCCAATTTTCATCCAATTTTAATTTCATATCAGTGACCTACCGTTTCTACTGTTCTTGTTTTTATTCTTTTACCGGTTTGCTCAACGCGCTTTTATGTTTTTGCCGTTGTTCCAATGCGAAAGAAAATTATCTTTATCGTGCAAATTCCAAACAATTTTCGATAAAATTCATTTTGAATGTCATTTGACGGTGATTTTCCGCCTCATCCTCAAGCGGAGTCAGGAGCATTGCTGCGTTTGCCGTGGTTTTGACGGCGCCGAGTATGACAACATCGGGGTCATCGGGCAAAAAAAGCAATATTGAGACAATTAATGCTCAATATTGCTTAATTATTGTTTATTACTGAATTTTGTAGCCCGATTTGCTGCTCCAAACAACATAGTTGATAAATGAAACATAGTCTTTAAACTGTTTATGCAAATAATCTTTAACATAGTGAAAGGATAAGATTTTGTTATCCCTATCGAGCCAAACTTCGTTTGTGCGTGCAAGTTGGTTCATATTTCCCTCCTGACAGTGTCATTGAAAATTTGATGCTGTTCAATTTAGAAAAAGTCAGCCGCACCCTTGGGGGAAGTGCGGCTGTATAACGGTAATTCTTATTTGGTTGTTTTTATTGGGGAGAAAACAAAAATATGGAGAGGAGAAATAAAATATTTCTTCGATTACCGTTATATGCAATTTAAAACCTGTCAAAATAACAGGCGTAACAGTTATAACTGTTACTGTGTTGATTATACCACTATATAAAAAAAAGTCAAGCGAAAGAACAAAACTTGTTACAAAATATTCATAAATTGTGCGGTTGACATAAAGCCGATAAACTGTTACAATATGCCACAGTTGATAATTAAATAATTCATCGGAGAATGCGCGGTCGCAACCGCGTTATTGATAAGATGTCGGGTGAGCTCGGGTAAACAATGCCGGGCTCTTTTTTATATATTTGACAAAACACGGGGGCAAAAATGAAAATTTTAATTTCAGACCATTTCACACTTAAAAAGCTGATAAAATTTGTTGCGCCGTCAATAATTATGATGATTTTCACCTCGGTTTACTGCGTTGTTGACGGATTTTTTGTTTCAAACTATGCAGGCAAAATTCAATTTGCGGCAGTCAATTTGATAATGCCGTTTATGATGCTGCCGGGTGCGTTCGGATTTATGATAGGTACGGGTGGCAACGCAATCGTTTCCAAAACACTCGGCGAGGGAAACAAGAAAAAAGCAAACGAAATTTTTTCGATGCTCGTTTATATTTTAATAGCTGTCGGCATTATTGTAACCGTTTTGTGCCAAATATTTTTGAAAAAGGTTATTGTTCTTTTGGGGGCAGACGAGCAGATGCAACCCTATTGCGAAATGTACGGCAGAATTATTCTGACGACGATGACATTTTTTATGATGCAAAACACTTTTCAAAGTCTTTTGCTCACCGCAGGAAAGCCGCATTTTGCGCTTGTTGTTACCGTCGCCGCAGGTGTCACGAATATGGTGCTTGACTTTTTATTTGTGGGCGTATTCAAATGGGGCGTTCAGGGCGCCGCAACGGCAACCGCAATCAGCGAGGTTATCGGCGGACTGTTGCCGTTGATTTATTTTATAACAAACAATTCGAGCAATCTGCGCCTGACCTCAAAATGCAAGTTTGACGGCAAAGCACTGCTTAAAACCTGCACCAACGGCTCATCGGAGCTGATGACAAATGTTTCAATGTCGCTTGTAAATATGCTTTACAACTATCAACTGCTCAAATTTTTCGGCGCAAACGGAGTTGCCGCATACGGCTCGATTATGTATGTAAACTTTGTTTTTGTGTCGGCATTTATCGGATATTCAATCGGTACAGCACCTATAATCGGATACAACTACGGCTCAAAAAACGATGCCGAGATGAAAAACATTTTCAAAAAAAGCATGGGAGCAATTACATTGTTTTCGCTTGTGCTCACAGCCGCAAGTCTTTTCCTCGCCGCACCGATTTCAAAAATTTATGTCGGATATGACGGGGAGCTGTTTAACCTGACTGTATACGCTTTCCGTATGTTTTCAACATCGTATTTGATAATAGGATTTAACATTTTCGGCTCGGCATTCTTCACGGCGCTCAATAACGGCGCAATTTCGGCGGCAATATCGTTTTTGAGAACACTGCTTTTTCAAATTCTCGCGATATTCGTTTTGCCTGCGGTGTTCGGCAAAAACGCAATTTGGCTTTCAATCACCGTTGCCGAGGCAGCTACATTGATGATAACCGTCGCATTTCTCATCGCCAACAGAAAAAAATATCGTTATGCTTAGAAAATTATCGCTGTGCATAGCATAAAAAAATCCGTGTGCCAAATAGCATACGGATTTTGTTTTGTCTTAAATTATTTTAAATAAACCTGATAAACAATTGCAAAAACCTCGCGTGTGGCAAACGGCATATAGCCGTTCCACGGAGTTTTGCTCGGGTACGGATGGGGAGAAAAGCCGCACCGCTGTGCGAATTTGCCCGCTCTGTACTCGTGAAAATCGTTTGTAACAACTGTAATATCTTTAACCGAGCGATTTTGTGCTTTCAGCAAAGCGGCGGAATTTTTAAAATTTTCCATCGTAGATGTAGAAGAGTCCTCGACTATGAGTCGCGATTTGTCAATGCCCATTTTGACAAGGTATTTATACATACATTCCGCCTCTGAAACTGCCTCGCCCTTTCCCTTGCCGCCGCTCAAAACGGCAATTGATTCGGGATTTTCGTTAAGATATTTATAAGCGGCGTTGATTCGGCTTTTCAAAAACGGACCGGGATTTTCGCCGTTGACCTTGCAGCCGAGAACAATGATTACATCCGATTTATAACTGTCGGCATGGCTGTTTGCAACAACGCTTGAAAACGCAACGCCTGCAACGGCAATGCACGCGCACAAAATCGTGCCTACAACCGAAACGGCAATTTTACCCTTTTTGACGGAGCAAATTTTGCCGAAAAGCGCATTTATTTTGTTAAAGAAAACTGAATAAACGACAAGCAATGCGGCAAGCGCAAAACCCGTTATTATTCCGATATTCATTTCGCCGACCGTGATAACCGGTCCGATATAAAAAATGACAAGAAGCACCGCGGCAATAAACATCAATACACGCAAAAAGATTTTAACCGATTTTTTCATACAAATCCTCACTCACTTAAATTTTTATGACTGTATTATAACCCCAAATTGGAAAAATCGGGTAAAGAAATTATAAAGAAAATTCAAAGAAATGTATTATACAAAAAACGGGAAGCGATGCCTCCCGTTTTATTCTTATTCGTAGATTTCTCTTTTAAGAGAGCCGATATAAGGAAGATTTCTGTATTTTTGGTCATAATCAAGACCGTAGCCGACAACAAATTCATCGGGAACCTGACAGCCGACATAATCGGGTGTGAGGTCAACAACTCTGCGCTCCGGCTTGTCAAGCAAAGTGACGATTGAAACGCTTTTCGGCTTTCTTGTCTTAAGCATTTCGCAAACATAGTGGAGCGTTCTGCCCGAGTCGAGAATATCCTCAACAAGCAAAATATCGTATCCCTCGAGGTTAATGTCAATATCTTTGAGGATTTTAACGGCGCCCGACGAGGATGTTCCGCCGCCATAGCTTGAAACTGCGAGAAAATCAAGTTTGAGCGGCAAATCAATATATCTTGTAAGGTCGGTCATAAAATAAATCGAGCCTTTTAAAATTCCGACAACAAGGAGATTTTTGTCCTTGAAATCCTCTGTGATTTTTGCTCCGAGACGTTCGTTAACCTCTTTAAGCTGTTCCTCTGTAACAAGAACCTCTTTAATATCCTTATTAAGCATATCAACGTTCCTCCCTGAAGTACGATAAGCCCAAAGACGCCGGGCCCTGATTTTCTTTTTTGTTTCTTACACTTACAAAAATCAAAACAATAATGGTTACAACATACGGAATCATTTTGTAAAGTTCCTGTGTGCGAAGAGCACCCGGAACATAAAGATAAACGATATACAATCCGCCGAAAACGATTGAGCCGATAATGCTGAGATTCGGTTTCCAAATTGCAAAAATAACAAGCGCAATTGCAAGCCAGCCTCTGTCGCCGAAGCCGTCGTTTGACCAAACGCCGTTTGCATAGTCCATTACATAATACAAACCGCCAAAGCCTGCAATAACACTGCCGATGCAGGTTGAAAGATATTTAGCCCTGTCAACATTGATGCCTGCGGCGTCTGCCGTTGCAGGATTTTCGCCTACTGCGCGAAGATGAAGTCCGCCTCTTGTGCGGTTGAGGAAGAATGAGCAAATAAGAGCAATTACAATTGCCATATAAGCCAAAAATCCGTAGGACAAAAACAGTTCGCCGAACCAGCCTGCCTTGTCAGCACCGGGAACGGCCGTCCTGAAGAAATTGCTTGTTGTTGTGAGAGCAACAGACGGAACATCACTGCCGGTAAGTTTAATGAGCGAGCCGCCGAAGAAATTGCCGAAGCCCGTACCGAATGTTGTGAGCGCAAGACCGGTAACATTTTGGTTTGCACGCAGTGTAACGGTCAAAAAGCAATAAATAAGACCTGCAAAAAGTGAGCCTAAAATGCATGTTAACAGCGGAATGATTACTGCCAAAAAAGGAACGGCATCGTCCGGTGACGAAAGCGAATTTTCATACAAAAATGCGCCGATAACGCCGCTCATACCGCCGATATACATAATACCGGGAATACCAAGGTTGAGGTTTCCGGATTTTTCCGTCATTATTTCACCGGTTGAGCCGTACAAAAGCGGAATGCCCTGCATAATGGCTCTGTGGAGAAAAGCAACTATTGTTGAAAGCATATTACTTTACCTCCTTTTTTGAGCTTCTGAATTTAAGCTGATAATTGATGAAAAATTCACTGCCGATGATAAAGAAAAGAATGATACCCGTCAAAATATCGGAGAATGATTCGTTAAGGCTGAAAACCATTGAAATTTGACCTGCGCCTGCCTCAAGGAATACAAGCAGGAATGATGTGAGCACCATATAAATCGGGTTGAATTTTGCAAGCCATGAAACCATGATAGCCGTGAAACCTCTGCCGCCGGCTGTTGTTGATGAAATTGTGTGGTCTGTGCTGCCGACAAGGAGGAAACCTGCGATGCCGCAGATTGCACCGGAAAGGAACATTGTTCTCAAAATAACTTTTTTAACATTGATTCCGATATATCTTGCCGTGTTTTCAGACTCGCCGACAACAGAAAGCTCATAACCGTGCTTGCTGTATTTGAGATAAATATACATTGCGATTGTGAGAGCAAACACAATGATTACATTCAAAAGATAATCGTATTCGCCGATTGTGGGCATCCAGCCTGCCATAGTATCACCGTTGATAATACCGATTTTGCCCGAGCCCTTCGGATTTTCCCAATACATACAAAAATACGAAACGATTTGGATTGCAATATAGTTCATCATAAGGGTGAACAGTGTTTCGTTTGTGTTGAATCTTGCCTTAAAGACTGCCGGGATAAGTGCCCAAATCGCACCTGCAAGAATACTTGCGACAATCATAACGATTAAAAGAATTGCATTTGGGAGCTTGCCGCCGAGCAAAATCATACAAGCCGCCGTCGCAAGACCGCCCGCAAGCACCTGACCCTCGCCGCCGATATTCCAAAATCGCATTTTGAACGCCGGTGTGACGGCAAGTGAAACGCAAAGGAGCATTGCAAGGCTTTGAAGAAGCTTCCAAAACTTTCTCGATGTGCCGAATGCGCCTTTAATCATAGTTGAATAAACGCTAATCGGGTTTTCGCCCGTCAAAAGCATTGTAACGAATGCACAAACAACAAGTGCGGCAAGAATCGAGCCGATACGAATAAGCCACGATTGGTATTTCGGCATATATCCTCTTTTTGCCACATGGAAAAGAGGCTCGCGTGTTTTTTTACTGCTCATTATTCAGCCTCCCTTTCTTCCGTGCTCTTGGTCATCAACAGACCGATTTCGTCTTTTTTCGCGGTAGGTCCGTCAACAATGCCGGTGATTTTGCCGCTGTTTATAACCATAATTCTGTCGCAAAGCTCGATAAGAACATCAAGGTCCTCGCCGACGAAAATTACGGAAACGCCCTGCTCCTTTTGTTTGTTGAGCAAGTCATAAATCAAATATGAAGAGTTAATATCAAGTCCTCTGACAGGATAAGCAACCATCAAAACAGTCGGATTCGAGGCAATCTCTCTGCCGACAAGCACCTTTTGAACATTACCGCCCGAAAGTCGCCTTACCGGAGTTTCTGCACTCGGGGTGACAACCTCGAGGTCCTTAATAATTGTATTTGCAAGGTCTTTGGGTGCCTTGCGCTCAAGGAATGCGGTGTGACCGCCTTTGTATGAACGGAGCATCATATTGTCAACAATATCCATATTGCCTACAAGACCCATGCCGAGTCTGTCCTCGGGAACGAATGAAAGCGCTACTCCGAGTTTTCTGATTTCCTTAGGCGATTTGCCGACAAGCTGGCTTTCCTCACCGTCCTTTGATTTATAAATTATGCTTGAGCCTTTAACCGATTGCTGTAAGCCCGCGATAGCCTCGAGAAGTTCCTTTTGACCGCAGCCCGAAATGCCTGCGATGCCCAAAATTTCGCCGCTGTTGGCGGTAAAACTGACATTGTCGAGCGCAAGCTTGCCCTCGTGGTCCTTAACCGAAAGCTTTTCGACAACAATTCTCGGCTCGGGATTTTTTGGTGCATTGCGCGTGATATTAAGGCTGACCTTTTCGCCCATCATCATTTCGGTAAGCGACTGCTCGGTAGCGTCCTTTGTTTCAACCGTGTCAACATACTCGCCTTTCCTCAAAATGGTTACCCTGTCGGAAATTTCAAGCACCTCGTGGAGTTTGTGGGTGATGATGATGATTGATTTGTTATCCTCACGCATTTTGCGAAGAACATCAAACAGCTTTTCTGTTTCCTGCGGAGTGAGAACGGCTGTAGGCTCGTCAAGAATGAGGATATCCGCGCCTCTGTAAAGCACTTTGATAATTTCGACCGTTTGCTTTTCCGAAACGGACATTTCATAAACCTTTTTGTTTAAATCAATAACAAAGCCGTATTTATCTGTAATTGCTTTTACGCGTTCCTCTGCCTTTTTGAGGTTGTATTTTTCGCCGTCGTTAACGCCGAGAACGATATTTTGAACGGCGTCAAAAACATCAACAAGTTTGAAATGCTGATGAATCATACCGATTTTCAAATCAAACGCATCCTTGGGAGAGCAAATGACAACCTCCCTGCCGTTTACAAATATTTTGCCTGAATCGGGAAAATAAATGCCCGAAACCATATTCATAAGCGTTGTTTTGCCGGAGCCGTTTTCACCGAGGATAGAAAGAATTTCGCCGTTTCTGACCTGCAAATCAACATCCTTGTTTGCAACCGTCGAGCCGAATGTTTTTGTTATCCCTTTTAACTCCAACGCGAGCGAATCAGCCATATAATCACTTTGCCTTTCCGACTACATAATAAAAAACCGCGCATTGCCGTAGCCGAGCAATGCCGAAACGAAGTATTTTAAGCAAGCAACACAAATTCAAAGTCGAATTTTTCTTGTTCACTTAAAATAACTATACCGCGGCCGACCGAAGTCAGCCACGGATTGTTATATTATCTATTCTATTCCTTATAATTTTGTATCAAGAAGAGTGATACCGTCGATTTGAATATCGAAGTAAGGAGCAGAACGGCTTTCAGACTCGTGGAAATATCCGTCCGAAACAGCCTCTGTATCGCCTTTGTAAGCCTCGTCAGTGTCAACATCTGCCATATAGCTTGTGAGATGACCCTGAGCGTCTACCTTTGCGTTGAGGTTTTTCTTAGCCTTCTGGTCAATTGTTACTGTGAATGTTGAAGTGTCAAATACATGAACTTTGCCTGCTTCAAGGTCCTTGGTAACCTCTGCGAGTTTTTCTTTTGTGCCCTTAGCGGCTGCTTTTTCATTGACATCTGTAAGAACAACAGAACCTGTTGAAAGAGTACCTGTCCAGTCATATTCAATGTCCTTGCCTTCTTTTACGCACTCAATTGCGTGCTCGAAGTAAGGAGCCCAGTCGATTCTTGAAGAAACGATGAATGTGTTAGGACAAGCTGAAACTGTTGAGCCGTTGTATGATACATCGGGAACGCCTGCTGCTTCGCAAGCTGTCGGAGCACCCATTGAGTCAGCGTGCTGGCTGATGAGAACGCAACCGTTCTTGATAAGTTTATTTGCTGCTTCTTTTTCTGCAGTTTCATCATACCAAGAGCCTGTGAATGTAACATCCATAGTTACTGATGGGCAAACGCTCTTTGCACCGAGATAGAAAGAGGTGTAACCTGAAATAACTTCTGCATATGTGAATGCGCCTACATAGCCCATCTTTGCCTTGTCGGCTGTGATTTTCTTTGAAGCAATCATTTCGTTGAGCTTCATACCTGCTGCAACACCTGCAAGGTATCTGCCTTCGTAGATAGATGCGAATGTGTTGTGGTAGTTTGAAAGCTTTTCTGTGTGAGCCTTTGTACCTGTTGCGTGCAAGAACTGAACATCCTTGAACTTTTTAGCTGCTTGAAGCAAATAGTCTTGGTGACCGAAGCTGTCTGCAAATACGATGTTTGCACCCTCGTCAACAAGCTCTGCTGCTGCATCATAGCACTCCTGACCCTCAGGAATGTTTGTCTTCTTGAGGATTTTAACTCCCTCTTTTTTGCAAGCCTCTTCAGCTGCTGTGATGAAGGTCTTG
>OEIM01000503.1_pt1 | contig 15143 bp, 8 predicted proteins | sample 1538341 | NCBI WGS metagenome assembly OEIM01 (sample SAMN02324081, study PRJEB22366) | human gut metagenome | biome: human | place: Canada: Ontario | collected 2010-10 | reverse complement strand
GATACCCGCAAAGGGGAAACATTCAACAACTCGAAGACCCGTTATGGTAATCCGAAATCATCCGATAAGGTAAATGCAGAAATCTACCATTCTCAACGTGCAACATGGTTGAATGAAAATATTCTGACCTATCAGAGCAATATCAAACGGAAGCATTTCTTCAATAGCATGGTAGGTGTAACCCTGCAGAATTCCGACTATGAATACTATTCATACAAAACGGTACAGATTCCGAACGAAGCACTCGGCATGGCGGGAATGAGTGAAGGAACTCCCAGTACGACTAAATCATTAAAGAGTTCCTGGTCTATGCTTTCTTTCCTGGGACGTTTGAACTATAACTATAAATCATTGTATTATGCAACGGTTTCTTTCCGTTCCGACGGTTCTTCCAAATTCCGTGGTGATAACCGTTTCGGCTATTTCCCTTCCGGTTCATTGGCATGGGGATTCATGGAGGAAGATTTTATGAAACCATTGAAGTCTGTTGTTTCTTCAGGTAAATTAAGAGCAAGCTGGGGATTGACCGGTAACAACCGTGTAGGCGAGTATGATACGTATGCTTTATATCAGATATTAAAAGATAAAGTTGGAGATTTTATTTCGATCGGTAGCCTACCGAGTGGTGTATATCCGTTCGAAAACAGCCTGACAAGTGTAGGTACAGTGCCCACTTCCTTAAGAAACAGAAAACTGAAATGGGAGACTACCGAACAGTGGAACCTAGGCCTGGACTTAGGCTTCCTGGACGAACGCATCGGATTAACCGTAGACTGGTATCGTAAAACGACTCGTGATTTGTTGCTGAATACTGCACTTCCCACCTCTTCCGGTTATTTCAGTGCCATGAAGAATGTAGGAAAGGTACGCAACCAAGGTATCGAGCTCACATTGAACACAACCAATATCAAGAACCGTCATTTCTCATGGACTACTAACTTTAATATCGCATTCAACAAGAACAAAGTATTAGAATTGGCCGAAAACCAATCTTCTCTGTTGAGTGCAGCCAAATTTGACCAGAACTATAACTCTCAATACAGCTACATTGCCAAAGTGGGTTATCCGATGGGAATGATGTACGGATTCATCTACGAAGGTACATACAAATACGAAGATTTCGACAAAGTAGGTGATACATATACACTGAAACGCAATGTTCCGTATTTCTCTTCCGAAAGTAATACACAACCGGGTATGCCGAAATACGCAGACCTGAATGGTGACGGTATCATCGACGATAACGACCGCACTATGATCGGTAACGGTATGCCGAAACATACGGGCGGATTTACCAACAATTTCGAATACAAAGGATTTGACTTGAGCATCTTCTTCCAATGGTCGTATGGAAACGATGTATTGAATGCCAACCGCCTGTTCTTCGAGAACAGCAATAAAACACGTGACTTGAACCAATACGCAAGTTACGCAGACCGCTGGACACCGGAAAATCCGGAAAGTAATATTCCGAGAGCTACCGACTCCGGTTCTAACAAAGTGTTCTCTACACGTATTATCGAAGATGGTTCGTTCCTTCGTCTGAAGACCGTGTCTTTAGGATATACACTGCCGAAACAACTGACCAAGAAATGGAAGATAGACAATGCACGCGTATTCGTTGCCGGTCAGAATCTATGGACATGTACAGGGTATTCCGGTTACGACCCGGAAGTATCTATCCGTGAAGGCGCACTGACTCCGGGACTGGACTTCTCCGCTTATCCGAGAGCCTACTCTATCAGTTTTGGTATAAACTTAGGTTTCTAATCAATCATCCTTCAAACAATTACGTATATGAAAACAATAAAAATAATCATCATATCACTTCTTGTCGGACTTAACCTGACTTCCTGCGATTTCTTGGAAAAAGACCCGACATACACCACTCCTGAAAACTTCTTCAAAAATGAAGCGGACGCTACCTCTTGGCTGACAGGAACCTATGCCATTCTGGGACAAAGTTCCTTCTACGGAAATGAGTTCTTATACCTTGTAGGAGGTGACGATCTGGGACACTATGGTGGTGCCAACCGCGGACCTAACAAAAGTGGGTTGATCTGTAACAATGCCAACACAAGTGATCCGGCCGTTGCAGCATTGTGGTACACATTATACTCCGGCATCAACAGAGCCAATATTTTCCTGGAAAATATTGATGCAGTGCCCGATATGAACGACGATACCCGCAAGCAGTACAAAGCCGAAGCCCGTTTCTTACGCGCATTCTATTATTTTACTTTGGTAGAATGTTGGGGAGATGTACCTTTCAAGACTACTTCTACAGAAGATGCCTATAACCTCTCCATTCCACGTACGGACAAACAGACGATTTATGATTTTATCATCAAAGAGATGTATGGTTCTGCCGAGGATCTCAAATCTGCTCAAGATTTGAACTATTTACCGGGACGTGTTTCCAAATCGGCTGCTTGGGGAATGTTGGCGCGTGTATATATGTTCCGGGCCGGTGAACCTAAACGTGACAAGGAAGTGGGTTTGGCTAACAACACGACTAGTGCCGAGATTACAGAATATTTCAAAAAAGCAAGTTACTATGCACAGTTAGTCAAGAATGAGGGTCATTCACTAACTGCCAAATATTGGGACTTCTTTATCGACATTTGTTCTGATAAGTATAACACTGCTCTCAATAAGGATGGTGCCAAGGCTAATGAAAGTATTTGGGAAGTAGAATTTGCAGGTAACCGTTCGACGGATGTACGTGCAGAAGGTAGAATCGGTAATATTATCGGCATTCAGGGTAAGGACCTTTCTTCCAAAGCATCCATCACTGGTAAAGGTGATCCGGGCTATGCATACGCTTTTATCTGGAATACTCCTAAACTGCTGGAATTGTATGAAGCAAACGATGACATTGACCGTTGCAACTGGAATATTGCTCCATTCACTTACACCCAGTCAGCAGGAGAAGGTACTCCGGTGGACGGTCGTGAATTTGTAAAGGGAAAAAGAGATGAAGTGGAACAACAATACTGGGATAAATCCTTCAGCTATGGTAAAACAGAGCCGGGGTCTACTTACGGTGATCGTGAATCGAAGAACGATGCCAATAAGAACCGCAACAGGGCTGCCGCCAAATATCGTAGAGAATATGAAGCAGACAAGAAGAGTAAAAACGATACTTCCATCAACTTCCCTCTTCTCCGTTACTCTGACATTCTGCTAATGATTGCAGAGGCAGAAAATGAAGTCAACCATGGCCCTAATGATTTGGCGTATGAATGTATCAATGCAGTAAGAGAACGTGCAGGAATCAAAAAACTTGCAGCAAATCTGGATGAAGAGAGCTTCCGCAAAGCTATCAAAGACGAACGTGCAATGGAACTCTGTTTCGAGTACACACGCCGTTTCGACCTGATCCGTTGGGGAGACTATTACAAACTGATGCAGGAACAAGTGGACAAGGCACAGGCTGACGAATCCTGGAAATTCGGAATCAATGTATATACTTACTTCAATATTCCGAAGTCTTACAATTATTTCCCGATTCCTGCCAATGAAATAGGATCAAACGGTGCTATCAAGACGAATAATCCGGGTTGGTAATTCTCTTAATAACTTTAAAAAGAAAAGGACATGAAAATAATATATAAAAGTTTGATGACTATCGCTTTTGCCGGACTATCCCTGGCTTCATGCGACAAGGAATTAAAAGAAGAAACAGCAATGGAAGTGGGTGTGGTGACAGACAGCAATGTCAGCTTCGATGGCAAAACTGTGACTGTAAAGAAAGGAAACCCTGTAACGTTCAGCTTCGATGGTGACCCTGATTTTATCAGTTTCTTCAGCGGTGAGATAGGGCACGAATACAAACACCGGAACAGAATTGAAATGCAACCGGAAGACGTAGAAAAATGTGAAATCAACTTCTCCGTAGTATATGACTATGGTAGTGCGAAAACCATCGAAGGTTCTACTCACATATTAATATCCGATCAATTCGAAGGAATTAGTGGCAACAATGTGGAAAAAGACAAAGAAGCAGTTACTAATTGCGAATGGACAGAACTTGTCAGCCAAGATGAGCTTCCTAAAGCAACCAAAGATACTAAAGACTATTCTTGTCCTTTAATATCTTACTTGGGTAAAGAAATCAGCATTGCTTTCCGCCTCAACCCTCTTGATAATAGCAGCACAATGCCTGTAATACATATTAAAGGCTTACAGCTTAATCTGGAGTTCAACAATGGAAAATCAACCACAATTAATGCAAAGAACTTCGAATTCTCGGCTTTAAATGTAACCTACAATTTAGATGATCTTTCAAAAAACAACACTCATCTTACCAAATTGAAGGAAGCATTAGGAAATAAAAACCTCACACTTGAAGAGATGAAAAGCGCAGAATATGCAGATAAAATAGCATATGCTACTGTAGACGGTAATATTCCTTATTTCTGGAGAATTAGCCAGCCAAGCGATTTCGTAACCAGTGGCGGAGCAGCAGGGTATACAAAAGGAGATACTTGGCTTATCTCCAATTCCATCCTCCTTAACGGTTCCTGCGATCCTGACGCTGGTGTAGCTATCAAGAATATCTCGCAATCGTTGGAGATATACTCACATACCTATGAAGAGGCCGGTACATATACCGCTACTTTCGTAGCCAACAATGCAAACTACGTCCATCAAGGTGGTCAAGTAGTACGTGAACTGACTATAAACGTTGTAGAATAAAAATATATCCCCCAATTTTTCTAACCTTCAATCATAGAAAACGTTTATAAAAATCAGACTTTAATCAATTTAACATCAGAAAGAGAGGGACCGCGAGGTTCCTCTCTTTTACTTTTTCTGTATCTTTGCACAAAAATAAAAATAATGCCAAAGACTCTTCCTATTCATTTTGCCCCATTACAAGGTTACACCGAAGTGTTTTACCGTAATGCTCATGCTGCCTGCTTCGGAGGTATAGATACTTATTATACCCCATTTGTACGACTCGAAAAAGGCGGATTCCGCCATAGAGATGTCCGCGGAATCGAACCCGGGAATAATCAGGTAGCCCATCTGATTCCCCAACTGATAGCCCCTTCTTTTGAGAAAGCAGAAAAAATCTTATCCCTATTCATTGAAAAGGGATATAAGGAAGTCGACATCAATATAGGATGTCCTTTTCCCATGCTGGCTAAACGCCACAATGGTTCCGGCATTCTTCCTTATCCCGAAGAAGTTCAGGCGTTACTTAGCCTGATTACAGAATATCCGCAAATAAGTTTCTCCATCAAAATGAGGTTGGGCTGGGAAGATCCGGAAGAATGTCTGAAACTGGCTCCGATTATCAATGAGCTACCCTTGCGACAAGTGGTTATGCACCCCCGCTTGGGAAAACAGCAATACAAAGGAGAAGTTGACCTTAAAGCGTTTGAGGCTTTTCAGAATGCCTGCAAGCATCCGCTCATCTATAATGGAGATATCAATAGTGTAGAAGATATTCACCGCATTCAGGAACAGTTTCCCGGACTAGCCGGAATGATGATAGGACGGGGATTACTTGCCAACCCGGCATTAGCTTTGGAGTATAGACAAAACCGTGCACTCGAGTTCGATGAAATGAGAGAAAAATTGCAATCTATGCACAAATGCGTATACAATCAATATGCAGAACAGTTGGAAGGAGGAGACGAACAACTTCTGAACAAAATGAAAACTTTCTGGGAATATTTAATGCCGCAAGCAGACAGAAAATTACTGAAAGCAATTCATAAAAGCACAAGTCTCAACAAATATAATCAGGCAATCCTTGCCTTTTTTAATCAACGATGAACTGATAACCAGTAATTTTACGTAATTTTGCGCCCGTTTACAAACATGCACATTATGAAAAAATACATTCTAATCTTTCTTTGTCTGATAACCGTATCGGGCAGTTTCGCACAAATGCAGGATTTCAAGTTCAAATTCTACGGACAGATTCGTACTGACTTCTATTATAATAGTCGTGCTAACGAAGAAACCGTAGACGGATTGTTTTATATGTATCCAAAAGACAAAGTGCGTGATCCGGAGGGGAACGATTTGAACTCAACACCCAACAGTAACTTCTATACTTTATATTCACGCCTTGGAGTAGACGTTGCCGGTCCAAAACTGGGAACAGCCAAGACGTCTGCCAAAGTAGAAGTCGACTTCCGCGGCACAGGCACTTCTTATTCGGTCATTCGCCTTCGTCATGCTTATTTGAATCTGGATTGGGGAAAATCAGCTTTATTACTCGGACAGAACTGGCATCCCTTATTCGGAGATGTGTCTCCGCAGATTCTTAATCTCTCCGTAGGAGCACCGTTTCAGCCCTTCAGCCGTGCGCCACAAATTCGTTATCGCTATACAAACAAGAATTTCCAACTTACCGGAGCCGCAGTGTGGCAATCACAATATACTTCACAAGGACCGGAAGGGAAAACACATAAGTATCTGAAGCAAAGCTGTATTCCCGAATTTTATGTCGGAGCTGATTATAAGAATGGCGGTTTGCTGGCCGGCGTAGGCATTGAGTTGTTATCATTGAAACCACGTACGGAGTCTATAGTAAATACAGATAAATACAAGGTAGACGAACGCATCACAACTCTTTCATACGAAGCTCATGTGAAATACACCAACAAAGACTGGTTCATCGCTGCGAAGAGTGTATTAGGATCCAATCTGACACAAGCTTCCGGTTTGGGTGGATTCGGGATCAAGTCTGTCAACGAACAAACGGGAGAACAAGAATATACTCCGATACGTTTCTCCAGCTCTTGGTTCAACGTTGTCTACGGACAGAAATGGAAGCCGGGAATCTTCGTAGGCTATGCCAAGAATCTGGGAACAAGTGATGCACTATATGCTCCCAAAGGAAATGATGCAAAACTTTATGGAACAGGAACAGACCTTAACCAATTAGTTACGGCAGGAGCAGAACTGACCTACAATGTCCCCCACTGGAAATTCGGGTTGGAATATACATTAAGCTCTGCATGGTATGGTTCGCTCAATACGTCCAATGGGAAAATTCAAGATACCCATGCCGTATGTAACAACCGTATTGTTGCCGTTGCCATGTTTATGTTCTAACCTCTCTATACAATTATTTTAATTATATCTCTGTCACCTGTCACCGATTGCTGCTTAACGGTTTGATTATTAACAATTAACACCGTGACAGCAATAGGTGACAGCAGTGTGACAACAATAATGCTGTCACCAGAAACAGATAAACTACATTTCACAACGCGGAGGTATTCACTCTGGAAGCTCCAGGCAATCCTATTTATTTCATGAATGCATTACCTTTGTTTCTCGTGGGGAAACTTTTAGTTTCAAGGCTTGAAACCAAAGGTTTCGTACCGGGAAACTAAAGTTTCAGCATTGGGAAACTGTAGTTTCAGCACCGAGAAACAATAGTTTCAACGACATGGAAACTATGGTTTCTCCAAGAGAAACTAGTGTTCCCTTATCAGGAAAAGCAAATGATCTCCTATTGTCTGACTTTTATCTCCTTAACTCCACTTCAAAGCTAGCACCATCTTTACAACTGAACTGCAAAACTGTTTGCTTCTTATCAGAAGAAATCACCTTGCAAAACGGAGTTTCTTCTACATTCCATTGCCCTTTTATCGTTACAGTCACAGGTATTTCACCACTGGCATTTTCAATCCATGGTCGTGAATAGATACTACGTTCGATACGTTTCCCATCTTTATCAAACGCTTCATCGCTTGGACCGCGATACAAAGCTAAATCCGGTTGTGCCACCGTCAACTTAATCTTATCAGCAGATCCTTTATGAATCATAACCAGACAGGAAGTATCCACACGTTGTAATAAACCACCCGGCAATGTCGTTTCAGGAGTTTCAAACAACACATAAGAAATGATCTGTTCGGAAACGGACTCTACAATATGTGCATTCCGGTCTTGCTGTAATACCTTATAAGTGGGCTTCTTTGCAAATTTCTTCATCAGAGTTTCATTCGTCTGAGGCAGAACAGCGTATTCATAACTTCCGTTTTTCGGTGCCTTTCCATGATCTACAACCAAAGAAACCCAATCACCCTTTGTTTCCTTTCCTGTATTTTGCATTCGCGAGTATTGAGGAAAGTTCTTCTCAAACCGGATGGGAGTTGGAACATAATAACCCGTTCCCAAATGGTCCACCCATACTTTCTTATCTCCTTGATAATTTTTCCAATAATCATGCCCTGCTTTATCAGTAACTGCCAATTGGAAGATAGTCGTTTCTGTCGGGAACTCCGTATTTGTATTTTCAATATCCGAACCAAGACAGACAATCATTCCATCGATGAAATGGTAAGATTTACGTGCCCGATGTGATCCGTTATACTTATCATGCTCATGTAACTTCATTCCGAAATTACCATTCATCTTCTGTTGAGACAAACCACCGGCAAAAGCCTCGTCGGAGTAAAGCATCTCTTCCATTCCAGAGTAACTATCCACATTGAGCACCTTAGCCTGCAATTGCTCCAATGGCAAATGAATAGATGTCACTCCCGGAATACGGTTCCAGTCAAAACCTTCCTGCTGCCAGCCGCTAGTGGCGGGAGTTACTGTCTGTCCCGGTGCAGCAGTCAATATTTGCAAACTGCCGTGTGCCAGGTAGCGACCGTATAGATTTGCTCCCAGATAATGTTCTGCCGCCCATAGATAACGGGAATGTCCACGTGCCACAGCCGACCAATTGCTACGACGTTGAACAGAGACGCAACCATATCCCATCGCTATATTTCCCTGCGGGTCCGGTTCCAGACGGAAACCTTTCTCTATAAGAAGTTTTGCCACCTTACGTTCTTCAGCATTTGAAACCTTAGGCATATATTCGGGAGAGTCATTTGCAATACTTGGGTCTGAAATCAGACGGAGGTAAGAAGAAGCCATTTCACTATCATATTCCTCCTTTCCATCGGGAGAACCAGCTAGAGCCATCATAGCAAAATGCATAGGAACCAGTTTACCTTTTCCATCCGGATGACGACCGGACATGGAAAGAGGGAAGTTCAGCTTATTGCAATAGAAACGCATGGTCAACAGTACATTTTTCACTGTTTCATGAGCTAACTCGGAAACAGCAAATTCCGTCCGGCTGAAAAGATAAATCATATTGGTTGCTCCATCGAGTCCGCCCACAGCATAAGCCGGATAGTTATTTCGATGATGGAAAGCACCTCCGTCTACTTTAAACGAACCGGATAATCCCAATGCAGGACGGCAACCAAAATCAATCCAACGGGAGAAAGACCGGAGATATTGTAGTTTTTCCGGTGTATCTTCCATCATTAAAATGCTGGCAATGCGTCCGGTGGTCTGTGTATTGAAAGAGTCCATATCAATTCCATTGACTTCCGGTTTAGGGTATACTTCGTTAGTAATCGCATACCAGCGTAATGTCCGTTCGGCTTCCTGAAGTTTCCCGGTTTCCCTAAGCACATCTTTCATCAGAAAATATGCCAGGTACAGACCGCGAACACTATAGCCATAATGATGGATGTTTCCCCAACAACTACCATAAGCTACTCCCTGATCGGTTATATGATCGTACATTGCTAAGAACTTCTTCTTCATTTCTTCCCGAATCACCGGATTTGCCGCATTATTATATGCAACGGCAATTCTTTTCATCAGGTCGAAATAAGCACGCATTTCCACTCCCATTTTAGTCAGCATATCTTTATCCCAGTTTGGTATGATCCGTTCATAAGCTTCTGAAGCACGTACCATGTAAATAGGTACTCCCGATACTTGGCCGTTCTTGTAAGTTATCTGATAGAAATCATATTTCTTGCGGATGGTTTCTACTTCTTTATCAGTCGTTTTTCCTTTCGTGTAGATCATATCACGAAAACGCTTTTCCAACAGTTGCATTTCTGCTCTTTGCTTATCGTCTACAGGAGTCAATTCAATATCCGGTTTCAAAAGCGAGTGTTGATAGACAACCAGCCAATGGTTGGTGGTCCCGGCATTGACAAAAGGAACTTGCAGATCGGCCGTCTGTTGACGTGCATCAACTTTAGTAGCCGTAATCAAATGATCGATGAAAAGGCTTCCTTTTGAATTTGGAGCAATAATCCGGAGTTCATTCATGCCTTCTTCCGGTGTGCCTTGCATATCACGTTCATAGCAAACCCATGCGGCACGCCAACCACTGAAATTAATACCAAAAGGGAAAGATGTGCATCGTTTGCCGTCTTTCAGAAACTGAAACTCAATGGTCGCATCTTGGGGAACTTCATTATAAACCCACACAATAAAAGCCGAAAGATATAAATCCTTGCCGGTCGGATCTTTCTTCTCAAACTTCAGGTCTTTCTTGAGTTCCAATATACCACCCGGTTCAAATGTCCATTCCAACGAATGTTTTCCATCTTTATAATGCAGATCAGATACCGACAGGCGGGAATGGGTAGCGGTGATGCAATCCGGTATTTGCGGTTCTTCAAAAGAAAACATCCGTTCATCTGTTACAACTTGAGCATGAAGGAATGCTGAGCACAAAAGAGAAAACAGAGTTGTCACTCCAAATTTAGTAAAAGGTTGTTTCATCATGGAAATATAGTCTTATTAGGTTTTCAGTATATAAGTCAAAGTATAGTCGCTTTAAAATCTGTAAAGAGTACGTGATTCTGCAAAAGACGTAAACCGAAGTGTCCGTCACCTTCACCACCCGCAAGGGTATAGCGGAACAACTCTTCATCATTCACAGAATAAGTTGTGATTCCCTTTTCCACTCGAATCCGAATCTCATACCACTGATTGGGGACGAGTAAATGAGAGGCATCGGTATATTCTTTCAATAAAGGTTTCACCTTGTCATCTGCCACTCCATAATATTCTCCTTTGTATCGACGGAAACGGGTCGTTGAATTATCATTTCCTCCGTATCCAACGTAGAAAAGGTTTAATGTGTTATAGTTTTTAAAGATGCCGTCACGCCACTGACTACGGGCAAAAAGATCATCAGGGTATTTAGGATCATTGGCAGCCCAGAAGCAGTTCAGATCACTCAAGCGGTCATACTTTCCACCTTGCATCACCATACAAATACGATAACTTATTTCATAATCGCCCGTCAATCGTTGCCGATACCACATAGTCAGTCCGTCCGGAACTATCAATTCTAATGTATCTGCACGTTCTATTATCTGCAAAGCATGGGATGCATCTTCTATTTTCCATTGCTGCACAAAGGAAGCTTTGTGTTGTGCCAAAAGCACCACACTATTTAAGAGAAAAAAAGTAATCAAACTGTAGCCTATAAAAAATCGCTTCGTCATTACGGTATTAGTTTAAAGATTATTCTTCCGAATACAAAGAAACCCCTCTTTTCGAAAAAAGAGGGGTTCAAATTGTACAAAATAACTCAAATAACGTATTGACTGATAATTTGCATTACCAATATCTTATAGTTTTTTCATCAACAAAGTTCTCATACCATTTCTGGTTTGAAGCACCCTTACTATCTACCCATTTAGTAAAATCAGGATATGCTTCTCTAAATGGTACACGTTCATAAGCATGACGTGTGCCAACCGGAAGTTTAACTCCCCAAGTGGAACCTTTGGTATTTGAATAATAAACATTTGCATCCAGTGTAGTGTCACCCGCAACCAATGCTTCATATTCTGCTTTGTAAGCAGAAGTCGGTGCATAACCCCTCATGTGTATTTCTTTACCACCGTTCACCTTAATAAAGAAATTCTGTCTATTAGTATCTAAAATCAACTCTCTAAATGCTGCAAGCTGAGCATCTCTTTCAGCTCCAGTTAATCCTTCTTTACCAATCAGTCTAACTTCAGCACGCAACATAGGTAGTCCTTCTCTTACTTTTCCTTGTGTTACCTGAAACATATCCTGATTATTATCCATCAAAGAAGTTAAACCATCCAGTGTAATAACAGTTCCTTCCGCTTGTGCTTTATCCACTGTCAATATTGCGAAACGCGGTTCTTTGCGAGTATCATTACTCCAATTCCAATTTTTATTTTCAACTTTCACTATATTTTTTGTAGAAAGTTCCTCTTTAGCTAAGTCTGTCATTGTTCCCTGACCACCTTTTAGTACAAGGCTTGCAGTAATCCGATCAACATACTCGCTTTTCAAACCATCCAGTACAACACCTAACACAGTCGGGTATATACCACCTACAGCACGAACATCCAAAGTCAACAACAATTCTTCTTTACCTCCTACAGTCTCCATCATCTGTTGACTATGACATTCAGTCACCTTCAAGTCATACTCGAATACAACATCGTTGAAATCTTCATCATACCATGAATCCAGTTGAATAGGCCAACCATCTTCGAACATCACCACACCTGTGTTATGATAGAAAAGATAGCCTTGGTCCGTTTCATTTGTCGGCTGCACTGCATCTTCAGGAAGCGCAAGAGTTACCAATGCCAGACGGTTTGTTTCAAAATTGAAACCAGTACTCTGATCTACACCACGACTAACAGGAGACAAAGCAAATTCTTTTGTAGCTTCTGTTCCCGAAACTGTATTGTATTTCATATACACTTTCTCGCAAGCAGCAGGAACATTCAACGTAAGAGTACGGGAATCTTTCACTAATACATCTCCCACAAGCAGACTCGCTTCAGAACCACTTTTATCGGAATATACATTCACAAGTGTAGAAGCATTTACCGGGTCAACAGTTCCCGAACCATCGTTACCTTTTTCCAACTCATTATCAGAGCAGGAAGTAGTAACCAACATTGTCCCCATAAGGACATACATCAAACTTTTAATTTTCATCTTAATTTAATTTTTAAATTTATTGTTTGTTTTTGTTTCGCATGAGAACCTGGCTTATCACACTTATTTCCAGGCTCCATTTGTTAACTTATCAAAAATATATTTAACTCCTAATAGCTTTTTGCTTGCCTTTATTTGTAATTTCAATCCTTTCCATCGAGAATAATCACAAGAGCTAAAATAGGGCTCAAAAGGCCTGTTCATGAACACTGGATAATATATACAAGTTATTTCGTATATTTGCATTAGACAGAACATTCAATACAACAAATATAGAGCTTTTATTCCGAATATACAAGTTCTATATATAAATATATCAAGGGAAATGGATCAAGTACTGTATGGTATAGATTACATAGAATATTATTTCTATTGGATATATTACAAGTTTATTGGCTATCCTTTAATCATAAGAATATGCTCAATTGCTGTAATGTTTTGTATTATTGCGTACTTGTTTCTCCTATTCCATATTATATATGGTATATTCAAAAGGCGGAAAGAGAAGCGAAGATACAACAAAGCTTTCGACAAATATTACGAGGAAATGAAATCTATCTCGCTAGATTCTAACACATTAAGTGAAGAAGAAATCGCAGACAGATTACAGTATGATACGAAAAAACGTCCCAAGCCTAATGAATTACGTATTATCACTCAACTATTAACAGAAATCAAGAGTGTACACGAAGATGAGATTAACGAACTAAACTATCAAACGATTCAAACCGTATTCCAGATCACGCGTTTCCTTGAACGCGAACTTCAATTCGGCTCCAAAAGAGCAAAGATACAAGCGCTGAAACTTATTCAATCCATCAACGGATATGCCTCTGAAGCGGTATTGGTGCGCTTCCTCTATCATCGTGAAATAGAATTGAGGAACTCTGCACGCTACACTTATATGTGGCTAAGCCAGGGAGATCCGTTCCGTTTCTTCGACGAAGACATCGGCATGAAGTTGAGACAATGGGATATGATGGAATTGCATGCCATCTTGGAACACCGCAAGAAGGTGGGATATAACACACCGAGCTTTATAAAATGGGTGAATACTTCGGCCGAAGAGAATGTTAAGATATTCTTTATCAACGAAATCCGGTTATATAATGAAACCGATAGTGCTCCCATTCTGGCTAAACAAATCAACGCACGCTCTACCGAAATCCGGGGCGAAGCGATCAGAACTTTAGGAAAGCTAAAATATAAAGAGATCGAGCCCAAGCTGATTGAAATGTATCATGTGCAACCGGAAGAAGTCAAGCGACAAATCATTTCGGCTGTTGCAGATCTGAAAACAGATAAGGCATTAGGATTTCTTTACAATGCTTATGATGAAGCAGACAACTGGGGGACAAAACGTATCATCCTGAAAGCCCTCTATGAATACAGTTCAATGGGAAGAAAAACATTCGATCAATTGGAGAGAAAAGCTGATTCCCACACAGCTATATTGTTTGCCCATACCAAGCATCCGTTAATCAACCAGTTAATTTAGAGAATATGAGAGATATAATATTTACATTCTTCAATTATTTCGTATTCTTTTATACGAGTATGCTGGCGATATTCTTCGTCACATTCGCCTTCCTCTCTTTCATTTCTCTGAAACGGAGAAAAGATTACTATGTGGAAAGCTATATGCGGAAAACGATTAAGGAATCTCCCTATACACCGGGTATTTCGGTAATTGCCCCTGCTTTCAATGAAGAAAAGACAATCATTGATAACGTGAACTCTATGCTCGCATTGGAATACCCGCTTTTCGAGGTGGTGATTGTAAATGACGGAAGCACGGACAGTACGTTGAAGAAGATGATTGAACATTACGAACTGATAGAAGTGCCCTATGCCTATATTGAGCGAATCAAAACCAAACCGTTCAGAAGACTCTTCAAATCTACCAGTCCGAAATACAGTCGACTCATCGTTGTAGACAAAGAGAATGGAGGAACCAAAGCGGATGCATCCAATGCAGGTATCAATGTTTCTTCATATCCTTATTTCATCTGTACGGACGTAGACTGTATCTTAGAGAAATATGCTCTTTACCGCTGTATATCGCCCATCATATCTTCCGATAAACAGGTAATCGCAGTCAGCGGAACGATGTTGATGGCAAACGGATGCGTAGTGAAAGACGGGCAGATAGTAGACGTGAGAACTCCGCGTACTCCGATTCCGCTTTTCCAGAACCTCGAATACATGCGTTCCTACCTGATTGGTAAGATGGGATGGTCTGCAATCAATGGTATGCCGAATGTTTCCGGTGGATTCGGTCTTTTCGACCGTTCCGTAGCCATTGCAGCCGGAGGATATGACGGTACTTCCTTTGCAGAAGATATGGACCTCATTACCCG